>Ga0209395_1000202_pt1 | contig 90972 bp, 68 predicted proteins | sample GOMGulsemesocosm_3_FD_184635 | JGI IMG/M metagenome (GOLD analysis project Ga0209395, IMG submission 184635) | Methane-oxidizing microbial communities from mesocosms in the Gulf of Mexico - GOM9D Gulf of Mexico (SPAdes) (version 2) | ecosystem: Environmental > Aquatic > Marine > Cold seeps...
AAAAAGTTTGGACTATTTTGGAGAATTAATTGATTGGGCACATACCAATAATCTGGATTTTCACGTCACCGAAATCGATTATAAAATTTGGGATGGAAAAAAAAACAACGCAGCTAAAAAATTACAAGCCAAAGCGTATGCTACTATTCTAGAAGTACTTGTTTCTAAAAGAAAAACAGGTGTCGTAACATACAATACATGGGGAATGGTAGATGGTACCGGTAATCATGCCGATAAATTTATGTTTATCTATGATGAAAATAAAAAACCAAAACCAGCTTATTTCGCCATCAAAAACATTTTGAATAATGCAGAATAAACAATTAGAAATAATGAAAGCAATCTTGTTTCGTTTTTTGTTTGCAGCTAGTTTATTGTTCACATGCACTGCTTGTGGTCAAGGATCAGATACCATAACGGAAGAGATTGAGGAGCCTATTGAAGAGCCTGTGGAAACCCCTGAGGAATATCAAGAACAAATCCAAAAGGACATAAAAACGATTGTAGTAGAAAATTATCCTAAAAACACTTTTGTGGTTGGGGCAACTTTAAGTTATAATGATTTTGAAACGGTAACGGAAGCGTTATTTCTAAAAGATTTTGATTATGCTACGTCTCGTAATTTTGCAAAACAGCCGTATGTACATCCGGAACCGGGGGTATGGCGTTGGGATCGCATAGAACAAGCAGTTAGTTTTGCAGATGCAAATAATATTCAATTACGATTGCATTCGCCTATCAGTCCGCAAGCTTCCAAATGGGCATTAAATGATGATAGGACGGCCGAAGAACTCAGCCTAAATATGGAGGAGTATATGACTGCTTTATGTAATAAAATTAATGTGCTTTCTTCAGTAAAATGGATGGATGTAGTGAATGAAACCATAGAGCGAGATGGCAATTGGTTTATGGATAAACCTGGAATTACATCATGGGAAAACCCATGGGTTAAGATGGGCTATGATGCTAATAACGTTCCATTATATATTACAAAAGCGTTTGAGATTTCCAATGAGTTGGCACCTAATGTGGGGCAGATTTACAACCAACATGGTGGGATGGAACCTGCGATGTGGGAAAAAGTAAAAGAAACCATTTTATACCTAAAAAGTCGAGGAATAAAAATTGACGGCCTAGGATGGCAATGTCATTTAAAACCCAATTCTAGAGTGGTGGATGCTCCTGAAAACTTGGAATATTTAGCCAACTTAATTGACTGGGCACATGCCAATGATTTAAGTTTTCATATTACGGAAATGGATTATCATATCAAATCAGAAACAAATTTTGTTGCGGAATACTCAGCACAAGCCGATGCTTATACAGCCATTTTGGAAGTGCTAGCAAAAAAAACAACTTCAGGATTAGTGACCTGTAATTTTTGGGGGATCACAGATAAGGATGATGCTAAAAATACACATCGCTATTTGTATGACGAACAAATGAAAGAGAAACCAGTATACCACGCCATTAAAAAAGTGCTATACGATCAAAGTAACAATAAAAACTAGTTCCAACTAGAAAACAATATAACAAGAATGAAAAATTTATCCATACTATTATTTATTTTAACATTAAGCACCATGATTTCATGTGCCCAAGAGACTACAACAAAAACCCCTCTTTACTTAAATGCTGAAACTCCTGTTAATGAGCGAGTGGACGATTTAATGAAACGTATGACTTTAGTAGATAAAGTATATCAAATGAACCAATTTGTTGGTTTGGATCACATGCGTGAAGCAGAGAAAAACTTGACTGAAGAAGATCTACATAATAACGATGCTCAAGGTTTTTACAAAGGCTTGTTTAGCGATGATGTTGCTAAGATGACCTCTGAAGGGAAAATAGGTTCTTTTTTACATGTTTTAACTGCGGAAGAAGCAAATTTATTGCAGAAATTAGCCTTGGAATCGCCCTTAAAAATTCCAGTGTTAATTGGAATTGATGCCATTCATGGAAATGCTTTGGTACCGGGTTGTATGGTGTATCCATCTCCGATATCATTGGCAGCAACATTTACTGATCAGTTTTTATATGAGGTAGGAAAACAATCCGCTTTGGAAATGCGTGCAACAGGAAGTCATTGGGCATTTACCCCAAATATCGATGTATTACGCGACCCAAGATGGGGACGTGTAGGGGAGACTTTTGGAGAAGATCCTTATATGGTTGGAAACATGGGAGCCGCTATGATTAATGGTTTTCAGCAAGGAGATTTTACAGGAACTCAAAAGGTAATTGCTTGTGCAAAACACATGATTGCAGGAGGAGAACCAGTCAACGGATTGAATGCCGCACCTATGGATGTTTCTTTACGTACTTTGAACGAAGTACATTTACCTCCTTATAAAAAAGCCATTGATGCAGGTGTGTATTCTATCATGGCTGCGCATAATGAGTTGAATGGAATTCCTTGTCATATGAACAAGTGGTTGATGACAGAAAAATTTAGAAATGAATGGGGATTTGATGGTTTTTATGTGAGTGATTGGATGGATATTGAACGTATCGAAACCTTGCATCATGTTGCAAAAGACTTAAAAGAGGCCTCTTATTTAGCCGTAGAAGCAGGAATAGACATGCACATGCATGGTGTGAAATTCCCGGAAGCTGTCGTGGCATTGGTCGAAGAAGGTACCTTATCTTTAGATAGAGTTGACGAAGCTTGTCGTAAAATATTGACCGCTAAATTCAAGCTTGGATTATTCGAGCATCGTTTTGTAGAAATTGATGAAATTGATAAATTTGTGTACATAGACGCACATAAAAACACCGCCTTAGAAAGTGCAAGAAAAGGAATCGTTTTATTGAAAAATAACGGATTGTTACCTTTGATAAAGTCTAAAAAGACGACTAAAATATTTGTAACAGGTCCTAATGCAAACAATCAAACAACGTTGGGAGATTGGCATGCAGCACAGCCAGAAGATAAAGTAATTACGGTATTGGAAGGGATTCAGGAATTAGGAAAATCAAAAGGATTTGAAGTTAGTTTTTATGATTCTGGAGAGAATATCAGAAAAATTGAGGATAAAAGCATTCAAATAGCAGCTCAAAAAGCAAGTAAGGCAGATGTAGCCATTGTTGTAGTAGGAGATAATTCTATGCGTTACAAATGGAAAGATAAAACAGCTGGTGAAAATATGGGACGTGCTAAATTGAACTTAGCAGGAAAACAATTGAAGCTAGTACAAGCTATAAAAAAAACAGGGACTAAAGTAGTCGTGGTTTTAGTAAACGGAAAACCGATATCTGAACCATGGTTACAGGACAATATTCCTGCAATAGTAGAGGCGTGGGAACCTGGAAGTTTAGGTGGTCAAGCAGTGGCTGAGGTATTATTTGGTGATGTGAATCCTAGTGGGAAACTACCATTAACAGTAGCACGTTCAGTAGGGCAGTTACGTATGATTTACAATCACAAACCATCGGTTAATTTCCATAAATATGCTTTTGAAAAAAACAAACCTTTGTACCCGTTTGGGTTTGGTTTGAGTTTTACCCAATTTACTTATAAAGCACCAAAGGTTTCTAATAAAGTATTGGCAAAAGGTGCTACGGTACAAGTAACAGTTGACGTAACGAACAGCGGAAAAATGGATGGAGAAGAAGTAGTACAATTGTATATTAGAGATCAAGTGAGTAGTGCTACACGCCCTGTAAAGGAATTGAAAGGATACAAACGTGTCTTTATAAAGTCAGGAGAAACCAAAACAGTTACTTTTGATATCAATGCAGAGAGCTTGGCTTTTTACGATATTAATATGAACTATTGTGTAGAAGCTGGTGACTTTAATATGATGACAGGGACTTCTTCAGATGATAAGGATTTGAAAAAAGTTGTACTTACAGTGACTAAGAGAATAGATTTATAAAACGAATATTGATGATGAAAAAACATTTCTTTATAATTGGTTTAATTGGAATTGCCGTGGGGTTTGTATTCAATGCATGTACTACGGTGAAACCAATTGTTGTTGACAATACGGTAACTCCCAAAAACGTACTGTTTATTATGGTGGACGATTTGAGACCAGAACTAAGTATGTATGGTAAAACTCAAATTATTTCTCCTAATATTGATGGTTTGGCAGCTACGGGGGTTACTTTTGAACGCGCCTATTGCAATGTACCTGTTTGTGGAGCGTCTAGGGCGAGTTTACTCACAGGAAAAAGACCGACTGCAAAGCGGTTTATGACCTATCATGCGAGTATAAAAAAGGAAATGCCTGGAGTACCTACCATGGCTAAGTATTTTAAATCTTTAGGATATACTACCGTAAGTAATAATAAAATTGCCCATATGAAACAAGATGATCCTGGAAGTTGGGATCAAGAATGGTATCCTTATGTAAAAGGATGGCGCGATTATATTACCCCAGAAAACATCGCTTTGGAAGCTGGGAAAGGGCATGGTTATGCCTTTGAAAGCCCCGACGTGGAAGATGCTGCCTATTACGATGGGAAAACAGCCAATAAATCAATAGAAGATTTAAAAAGGTTTAAAAAGGAAGGGAAGCCGTTCTTTTTAGCGGTAGGATTTGTAAAACCTCATTTACCATTTAATGCCCCTAAAAAATACTGGAATTTATATGATAAAGAAACGATTAAATTACCGGAAAACAGTGTGTTTCCTGAATCTGCTCCACAAGTAGCAAACCACAAATGGGGAGAGTTACGTGCTTACAAGGGGATTCCTAAAAAAGGAGCAGTGCCAACGAAAATGGCAAAAAAACTGATTCATGGATATTATGCAAGTATCAGTTATGTAGATGCTCAAATTGGAAAAGTAATAAAAACCTTGGATGATTTAGGCTTGAGAGAAAACACTTCTATCGTTTTTATAGGCGATCATGGTTGGAGTCTTTCTGAACATGGTTTATGGGCAAAACACAGTAATTTTGAAGTGGCCTTAAGAGTGCCAATGATTTTTAGCGATGCTCAGGTTTCTAAAGGTAGTAGAACTGATTCTATGGCTGAATTAATAGATGTGTATCCTACCTTATGTGAACTGACAAATAACCCGATTCCTAGTCATGTAGATGGAGTTTCCTTGGTTGAAAATTTAAAGTCGCCTTTAAAAATTACCAGAAATCAAGCGAGGTCTCGATGGAAAAATGGGGAAACCTTAATTGCAGGTGATTATTTTTACACGGAATGGAAAAAGAAAGGGAAAGTGACGGATGTGATGTTGTACAACCACAGTACAGACCCAAATGAAAATAGAAACTTGGCGGTTGAATCAGCGTATAAAAAAGTAGTAGACAGTTTAGGGACTATTTTAAATCGTCAAATAACAGCATATAAATTATCAGAATTAAAAAATTAAGACAAGATGAAATTTAAGTTAGTATTGTATTTAGCAGGTGTTAGTATCTTTTCTAGTTGTGCTCAAAATGAGGTAGCTAAAACCGAAACTAAGCAACCAAACATTGTATTTATCATGGCTGATGATCATGCTGTAAGTGCCATTAGTGCTTATGAGGATTGGTTGTCAGAAATTGCTCCCACTCCAAATATCGATAGGATTGCGGACAATGGGATGTTAATGACCAGTACTTTTAATACCAATTCTATTTGCGGACCAAGTAGGTCAGCTATTTTAACTGGTAAATACGGGCATGTTAGTGGCTTTTTTAAGAACGAAAAAGGAGGTGATTTTGATGGAAGTCAACAAACATTTCCTAAATTATTGCAAAAAGGAGGTTATGAAACAGCTGTCATCGGAAAATGGCATTTAGGAACCGTACCTACTGGTTTTGATTATTCTAAAGTAATGATCAATTGGGGAGGACAAGGGACCTATTTTAATCCTGTGTTTTTAGAAAATGGGAAAGATACTATTGTAGAAAGTAGTAGACATTCTACAGCTCAAGTAGCACATGATGCCATTAATTGGATAGATAAAGGACGTGATAAAACCAAGCCTTTTATGTTGATGTATCAATTTAAAGCACCACACAGACCTTGGCAACCAGCCGAGGAGTTTCAGGACTTGTTTACGGATGGTGATTTGCCTCATCCTGCCAATTTTAATGATGATTACAAGGGTAGAAAAGCAGCTAAAGATCAGTGGATGGAAATTGAAAACCACATGAATCGCAACGATTTAAAAGTGCCTTCAAAAAACAAGAATTTAACAAAAAGAGAACAAAATAAATACAATAACTTCGGGAACAAAGGGGAGTTTTGGACACCGAATGACACCTTACAAGGTGCCGAATTGAAAAACTGGAAATACCAACGCTATGTAAAAGATTACTTACGCTGTGTGGCTGGAGTGGATAAAGCGGTAGGTCAAATGTTAGATTATTTGGAAGCCAATGGATTGATGGAAAACACCATTATTGTCTACACTTCAGATCAAGGATTTTACTTAGGAGAACATGGATGGTTTGATAAACGATGGATGTACGAAGAGTCGTTTAAAATGCCGTTTATGGTTAGTTACCCAGAAAAAATCAAACCGAATACAGTGAACGATAACTTATTGTTGAACATAGATTTTGCACCTACATTTTTAGACATGGCAGGATTGGAAATTCCCGCAGACATGCAAGGGACTAGCTTTAAAGATCAATTGATAGGAAATGCTCATGTCGAAACGCGTGATGCTGTATATTATCACTATTACGAATTTCCAAAATGGCACATGGTGCAACCACATTACGGGGTGCGTACAGATCGTTATAAACTGATTCATTTTTATTATAGTATGGACGAATGGGAATTGTACGATTTAGAAAATGATAAGCACGAAGTAAATAACTTGTATGGAAAAGAAGGCTACGAAGATTTAACCGCAACGTTAAAGCTAAAAATTAAAGAATTACAAGTGCAGTATAAGGACGATATGACTTTGGAAGAAATGCGTGCGATGACTGATGTGGTAATTGAACGTGTGTATAATGAGGATAATTTAAAAACGCATTAGTATGATTAAAATTAAACAGCTAACACTCTTAAGTTTATTAGGAGTGTTTCAATTGCTTGTTTCACAAGAAAAACCTAATATTCTAATTATTCATACAGATGATTTAGGCTACCACGATTTAAGTATTTCTGGGTCTGAATTGTACAATACCCCACAAATAGATGCCTTGGCAAAAGAAGGTGTAAATTTTAGTAATGCGTATAGTTCTTACCCGCGTTGTACACCATCGCGCTACGGTATGATGACGGCTACCTATCCTGTTAATGAAAATAAAGGTCATTTAGGTGCTATTAAGGAATCGCATAATTATATCAAGCAATTTAAAAATGCAGGTTATAATTCTTACTATGTAGGAAAATGGCATTTAGGAAAAGGAGATAGTAGTCCAAAAGGTTTTGGATTTACGGATTCTTACGCTGCTGGAGAAGCAGGAGGGATTGCCTCGAGACATTATCCTTTTAATACAACAAAAAAAGGAAAGCCAGGAAAATACATCGTGCCAGATGTACAAGAAGATGGAAAAGAAGGGGATTATGCTTCGGACTTGTTAACAGACGCTACTATAAAATTTATAGAGAACAATCCAAAAGACAAACCTTTTTTAGCCGTGGTAGCTTATTACGCGGTACATACTCCAATTGAAGCTAAAAAAGTGGATGAAGATAGAAATAAGGAACAATTAAAGTCAATTCAATTTGGGAATGCTCCTGAATATATTTTAGAAGGAGAAGGGCGTACTAAAATGAGACAAGACAGCCCAGCCTATGCTGGAATGGTGGAGAATGTAGATGAAAATGTAGGTCGCTTGTTAGCCAGATTAAAAGCGATGGGAATTGCAGATAATACCATTGTTGTATTTTCCTCTGATCATGGAGGCTTGTCCAATGATGGGAATAAGGGAGAACGCGTGTTGGCTACTTCTAATTTTCCATTGAGAGCAGGGAAAGGATGGCTGTATGAAGGAGGAATTAAAGTGCCATTGTTTGTGAAATGGCCACATAAGTTAACCCCTAGAGTAGATTCGGAGTCTATTATATTGGGAATGGATGTTTTTCCAACTTTATTAGATTTAACGGTTGATAAAACTGTAGTTGGATTGGATGGTAAAAGTTACAAGGAAGTGTTATTCGGAAATGAAACATGGAAGGACAGAACCGTGTTTTGGCATTCGCGTAAAGCAAGACCGCATAGTACGGGTGATATTAAAACATCTGTAGTACGATCAGGGGACTATAAATTAGTGCATTTTTATGAAAAAGAGGTGCTAGAATTATACAATTTAAAAGATGATGTCAGTGAGATTCAAGATTTATCAAAAACGAATCCTCAAAAAACTGCAGCCTTGTTAAAAGTTTTAAATGCTTGGAAAGCGGACTATTTAATTCCTTCAAAAATGGACGTTTTAAAACCGAGATCAGGTAAAAAAGGAAAGAAGAAAAGAAATAAGAACAAGCATTAAAAATAAGCTAAAATGAAAATTATGTTGAGGTACTTGTTATTGGTATTAGTCTGTGTTTCCTGTAGTTCAAAAAAGGTTGATTCAAATGAAGTTACGAAAAAACAGCCAAATGTACTCTTCTTTTTAGTAGATGATTTTGGTTGGATGGACACCAGTTATCAAGGAAGTGCTTTTTACGAAACCCCTAAAATTGATGCCATGGCAAATCAAAGCATGCGCTTCAGTCAAGCCTATGCGGCACATCCGCGTTGTGTGCCATCTCGTTATGCCATGATTACTGGAAAGTATCCGGCTAGAGAAGGAATTCCTGGTAAAGGAGGGAAAGATTTAGGGAAGCTGAAAAGTACGGAGTTTGGGATAGGAAAAGCATTTAAAAATGCAGGTTATACCACCTTTTTTGCAGGGAAGTGGCATTTGGCATCTGATGAGCAGTTTCCAGAAGATCAAGGATTCGATTTTAATTATGGAGGAGGCCATGCTGGTGCTCCGAAAAGTTATTTTTATCCTTACAATACTCCTAAGAATGGGTATAAAGGAAATGGTAAAGAAAAGATAATCTCCAATCTTGACGATGCTAAAGAAGGCGATTACTTAACAGATCATTTGACAAGAAAAACAGTTGATTTTATCAAAAATAATACAGAAAACCCCTTTTTTATATACCTGTCTCATTACGGAGTACACACCCCTTTTGAAGGGAAAGAGACCTATAAAAAGTATTATGAGGGTAAAAATGATGATAAAATTACTGCGCAAGTAAAGTATATAGAAGATAACAATGCCGGTCAGTCTAAAGCGATTCAAGACAATGCTACCTACGCTGCAATGATTCAAAGTATAGATGAGAGTTTTGGTGAAATTACCGATCTGTTAAAAGAGCTGAACTTGGATGAAAATACGATTATAGTATTTACATCCGATCATGGTGGTTTGTCTAATAGAGGGAATCGTAGAAAATTGGCAACTTCTAATTTACCCTTACGTGCAGGAAAAGGACATAATTACGAAGGAGGAATTCGTGTACCAATGTTTATAAAATGGCCAGGGGTAACGAAAAACGCGAGTTCTGACCAGATTGTTACAGGGACCGATTATTATCCTACCTTATTAGAAATGACAAATATCCCTGCGCAGACCAATCAACATATTGATGGCATTAGTTTTGCAGATGTATTGCAAGGGGCAGCGTTGCATAATGAACGTCCAGTTTTCTGGCATTCACCATTGCCAAGGCTCAAAAGTACGGGGGACAGAGCTAATACAACGGTACGTGTTGGAAATTTCAAATTGATCGATTTTTATGAACAAGATCGCGTTGAATTATACAATATTAAGGAAGATATTGGGGAGGCTTATAATTTAAGCACAGCAATGCCGGAGAAAACAAACGAGCTTTTAAACTTAATTACTAATTGGAGAAAAGAGGTAGACGCTTTTCAATTAGAACACTAAAACTAAAGAAATATGAGAATTATTATCACAATGATTGCTGTATTATTTGCAGTAAATATACAGGCACAAAAAAAGCAAATTAAAAAAATAAAACCGGAGTCTCTAGTTTATAAAGAGGTAGATACCACATCTTTGGAATTACATATATATAAACCTCTTAATTTTGATGAAAATAAGCAGTATAATGCTATCGTTTTTTTTCATGGAGGAGGTTGGAACGGTGGTAAATACACCGCTTTTAGTAGACAAGCTTCTTATTTAGCGTCGCGAGGAATGATGGCTATTTCTGTAGATTATAGAGTAAGGAATGTACATGGAACCACTCCGTTTGATGCTGTGAATGATGCAAAATCTGCCATGCGTTATGTAAGAAAAAATGCCAAGGAATTAAATATTAACCCCAAAATGATTGCCGCTGGAGGTGGCTCTGCAGGAGGGCATTTAGCAGCTGCTTGTGGGAATGTAGTTGGCTTGGAAGAAGCAGGAGAAGACATGAGTGTTACGTCTAGACCAGATGCATTGGTCTTATACAATCCAGTATATGATAATAGTAAAAGAGGTTATGGACACCGACGTATGGAAGGCCGTTATTTAGAAATATCACCTTTGCATAATATTAGTCAAGGAGCACCTCCAACCATCGTATTTTTTGGAACAAAAGATAAAACAACACCTGTAATATCTTCTAAAGAATACAAAGCAAAAATGGAGGCAGTAGGAAGTAGATGCGATTTGCATTTGTACGAAGGACGTCCACATTCTTTCTTTAATAAAGGGGATGATTTTTATGACACCCTGATAAAAATGGATCAATTTTTAGTGTCTTTAGGGTATATTGAAGGAGCTCCAACAGTGCACATTAAAAAATAATAAGGCTACCCATTTAGCAGGAATATAAAAGAGGTTCGAGAAAATATTTTTTTCGAACCTCTTTTATATTCACAATTTTTAGTACATTTCATACTATACTTACAATGATCATGAAGAAAATTATACGTTTATTATGTAGTATTACTTGTCTCTTTTTTTATTCGCAAGATGCCATTGGGCAATGGAGGCTTAATCAGATTGCAGGAGAGGAAGGTTTATCTCAGAATACTATTAGAAGTATTATTCAAGATCAACATGGTTTTATTTGGATTGGCACCTATAATGGGATCAATAAATATGACGGATACGGTATGGAGCATTTCAAATATACGGGAGCTTCGGATGGGTTGAGTAGTAATATCATTGTAAAACTCTTTGAAGATACAGAGGGCTATATTTGGGCAGGGACTACCAATGCGGGTCTAAACAGGATAGATCCGAATACGGGTGAAATAAAAGTATATTTTAACGATGTGGAACATCCCAATTACTTTAATGAGATAGACAATATATTTCAACTAGAAAAAGGAACATTTTTTATTAATAAAAATAAAGGGATTAATGTCTTTAAAGTGACCGATGATGGAGCACTTCTTTTTCAGAAAAATGTATCTCAAGTGGATGGTTTTGGGTTGGATGTAAAAAGAATTAGCCCTGCTGAAAATGGAAATTATTGGCTGTTTACACCTGATAAGTCTATTAAATTTCATCAAATGGAAGTGGGGTTGTCAGCCAATATTCCAGTGGTTAAAATTCATGAAACGGGGGTTACGGAAAATTTGTTTACTAAGGGATATGCGGTGAATTTTATAGAACATAAAGCAAATGTTTTGTGGGTAGTTAGTGATAAACTACAATTACTGAAATTGGAGCTGAACAATCAATTAGAACTTGTAAAACGTACGACAATAGATCTTGTGGCCTCTAAAAATTCCGCTTCATACCGGAAGCTGAATATTACAATTGATAAAAATGATCGTTTGTGGATTGCAGGGAATGGTTTGTTGCTGAATTTTGATACCAATACTCATAAAATCACCAATTTTAAACACAATAATCAATTAAAACATATTATAAAAGGACAACAAATACAGGAAGTATTAGTAGATCGTAGTAATATTTTATGGTTGGGGACATTGAATAATGGTTTGTATAATTTAGATTTAGAAACCCATACCTTCTTTAATTCTGGCGAGTTTTTAAAAGGTAATTTTACTAAAAAATTTCATTCCTATCCTATCCTATCTATGTGTGAAGATTCAGAGGGTGATATTTGGTTAGGGACGCAAGGGAAAGGTGGTATCGCATTATTAAAACGAGATGAATTAAAGGAAAGTATTCTTGATATAAGTAAGGAACCATGGGATTACAAGTACGTATTTCAAAATAATTTTAAGGTAGGAAAAACGTCAATACGGGAAGTGAAAAGATTAACTAGTGACTCTAAAGGAGGTGTGTGGGTAGGAACCAAACAAGGCTTAAGTCATATAAAATACAATAAAAAAACAGGTGTTTTTTTACAAAATAATTTAGAAGGTTTAGCGGATATTCACGATGGATTTACACATCCTGTATTTGCAATTGAAGAAGATGTTGAGGGAAATATTTGGACGGGCTATTGGAACGGAGGCTTGGTTAAATTAACGTTAAATGAGAAAAATGAACTTATTAAAACTAGCCATTTCAAGCCCGAAGTAAATGACCCAACAAGTCTTTCTAATAATTATGTTCGAGATATATTAGAAGTTGAAAATGGAGATATTTGGGTGGGTACTATCGGAGGCTTAAACAAGTTAAGTGCACCGAAGAATGGAAATAAGGCATTTGTTAGGTATTTGAACGAACCAGGAAAAGAGAATAGTCTGAGTAATAATTATGTGTTAGATGTTTTTGAATCTCGAACGGGTAAATTATATGTAGGGACTTTTGGAGGTGGGCTAAATAGTATAGACGTACTAAAAAACGATGCCTTAAAATTCACCAATTACACCATGGCGGATGGCTTGCCAAGTGATGTGGTGTATCAAATGAAAGAAGATTTACAAGGGAATATATGGATGATGCATGTCCGGGAAATTTCAAGGTTAAACCCCAGTACAGGTGAAATAACCTACTTTGAAAAACAAGATGGGTTTACTGTAAATGAATTTAAAGACAATGCCATGTTGTTCACTTCTTCTGATATCATGATTTGTGGTGGTGTAGATGGATTGACGTTTTTTAACCCCAATAAGTTATCTTCTAATAGTTATATTCCTGAGGTTGCTATCACCGAATTTAAACTATTTAATGAAACCATAAAACCCTTTCAGAAAATTGAGAGTGTGGAAATTTTAACAAAAAGTATTAGTAAAACAAAAGAAATTACCTTGTCCCATCATTTAAATTCTATTGAATTTGTTTTTTCTAGTATGCACTTTTCAAACCCAGAAAAGAATAAATATAAATATAAGTTGGAAGGTTTTGATACAAAATGGCAGTATAGCATCGGTAATGATCGTCGTTTTGCTTCATATACCAATTTAGCTCCGGGAAATTATACTTTCAATGTTTTTGGAAGTAATAGTTCTGGAAATTGGTCTGCAGAACCCAAACAAATAAAGGTATTTATAAAAAAACCATGGTATTTTAGGCCCTGGGCACTTTCCTTGTTTTTGATTACAAGTATTGTCATCGCTTTTTTATTGGTAAGAATCCGATTGAATCAAATTCGATTGCAGGGACAAATCGAATTGGATAGTGCATTGCACGAAAAATCAGAGGAGATTAATAAAATGAAATTGCAGTTTTTTACTAATATTTCTCATGAACTACGTACGCCATTAACCCTTGTAATTGGACCGCTACAGCAAATTATGAAAGGAAATACAGATCCGGAATATTTGAAAAAATTAAACGTGATTATGTATAAAAACTCTTTGAGATTACTAAAGTTAATTAACCAATTATTGGATTTTAGAAAAGTTGAATCTGGGAACTTGGACTTACAAATTCAGCAAGGAGATTTAGGTGTTTTTGTGGGGAATATTTTTGAAGCTTTTGAAGAAAGTGCTACGGAAAAAGAATTAAAGTTTGTGTATTTAAATGCCCAAGATAGTTTTGATGCGTGGTTTGATTCTGATAAAATAGAGAAAATCATTTACAATTTATTGTCCAATTCTTTTAAGTTTACCCCCAAAGGAAAGTCTATTAAAATTGTGCTAGAAAAGGAAATCGTAGCCGGAAAATCTTTTGCGCTTATCAAGGTGATAGATTATGGAATTGGGATCCCGCAAGATGAATTGGATAGTATCTTTGAACGCTTTTATCAAGCAAAAAAAGAAAATAATTCCATTCATATTGGTTCAGGGCTTGGCTTGGCCTACACCAAGCGATTGGTTGAAATTCATAAAGGAACCATTGCAATAACAAGTGAATTGCATGAAGGAACTACATGTAGTATCAAAATTCCTATAGATAGTAGTAGCTATGATGCTACTCAAATTGTTGATTTACTACCTAAAAAACACGATTTACGATTCACGAAAAAAGAAATTAAGGATCATAAGAAGATTCAAAGCTTGCCTCAAAACGACGTTCAAGTTAAAGAATATACGGACGATACTCCCGTAATGTTAATCGTTGAGGATAACGCGGAGCTTCGGAATTATGTTGCGAATTTTTTTAGAAGTGATTATAAAGTGTTAACAGCGGATAATGGGGAAAAAGGCTTGGAAATTGCACAAAAAGAATTACCGAATATTATTATCTCTGATTTAATGATGCCTAAAATGGATGGGATAGAAATGTGTAAACGGATAAAAACGGATATTAAAACCAGTCATATTCCTGTGTTGATTTTAACGGCTAAATCGGGCTTGGAAAATGAAAAAGAAGGGTTGGAGACAGGTGCAGATGAGTTTGTACTAAAACCATTTAATATAGAAGCACTCAAACTTCGTGTCGATAATATTTTAAGAACAAAAAGACGCTGGATTCAGAAGTTTAAAACCTTGCCCAATGCTACGGCATGGAAAGAATTGTCCAATAAATTGGACCAAGAGTTTTTGAAAAAAACAATAGAGATTATTCGAAAAAATATGGATAACACCGATTTTTCTGTACAGCAACTTTCGGAAGATGCTGGGATATCTAGATCTGTCATGTTTAAAAAAATAAAATCTATTACAGGGCAATCGAGTTCTGAGTTTATTAGAACAATTCGGATAAAGAAAGCGGAAGAGCTGATGCGAACGAGTAATTATTTAATCACAGAAATTATATTTATGGTGGGATTTTCTGATCCCAAGTACTTTAGAACCTGTTTTAAAAAACAGTATGATATGACGCCTTCTGAATATCTAAAGTCTATAAAAAAATAATATTTATGGACTTTGAAAACCTCTTTTATAAGCATCATTTAGCTACAGAAAGACATCATACGTCTCCTAATGTAAACCTGCATTTTTTTGATGGTTTTTCCTTAAAAGAGGGGCGATTTAAAATGCTGAAATATTTTACAGTAATACATGTTTTGGGTGGACAAGGGAAGTTTAAGTTGGAATTGGATGTCTATAATTTAAAACCGTCAGGCTTGTATTTTGGCTATCCGGGTCAAATAATAAGTGATATTAATGTAAACAAAGTAAAAGGTTATGTAATGTTCGCAGATGCTGAGTTTTTATTAAAAACGAGTGATGACTTTCTAGACATAAGTCTATTTCAATTATACACGGAAGCTCATTATATTCCATTGGATGGAGGGGAAAGTGAGTTGTTAAAAGGTGTTTCCGATAGAATGCAACTTGAATTGCGGATGGACATGCACAGAAAACAAGAAGTTTTAGTGAGCTTAGTTCGCTTACATATTTTATATACAGATAGGTGTTTTTATAAGTTTAATTTATTGCAAGATCAAGATATACATCCCAAGGTACGTGCCTTATTTACTATTTTAAATATGGATAGAACCCTGAATTTAAAAGTAAGCGAGTACGCTTATAAACTGGCAGTCTCTCCTAATTATTTGAACAATTTAGTAAAGAACTGTACAGGGAAATCTTTAAAAAGTATCATTAAAGAAAAAACAATTCAACGAGCTTGTGTCTACTTACTGCATAGTGATTTTTCTGTCAAAGAAATTGCATATCTATTAAAATACAACTATCCACAGTATTTTCATCGGGATTTTAAACAAGCGAAAGGAGTGACTCCTGTGGTGTATAGAAAAGATCATCGTTGATTTGTATACCATATTCGTTTCTTTGTTTAATTGTATAATTAAGGAGCTGTTTACCTTTGTCTCAGATATAAATAGTAAATATAATGATGATGAAAACAAAGAGAAATGTATTTGTAATTTCGCTAATTATTTCCTTAACTTTTGTGGTTCTAGGTTTTTTTGGCTTGGCAGATTTGATTCAGTGGGTGGTAGATTTTCCTGATGCTTTTACCTATTGGGTATTTAATAATAGATGGTTTTTAATGATAGTAGGTACCTTAGCCATTGGAGGAGCAATTTATCTAAATTTAGAGGGTAAATTTATGAAGAAAAAGTATATGATTTCTTTTGTTGCTCTTTACGGCCTGTTGTTTATGAGTAGTTTTGTGGCACCTAGTTATATGATGTTTAGGAGTCAGCACCAAACCGCAGAATTTATAGATATTGCAGCGGTGCAGAACTCTTATTTAGAAGGAAGAGATGAGGTAATTGTACTAAATATTAATGGAGATGCAAGAGCATATCCTAACAAGTGGATAGTACAACCACATATAGCAGGAGATGTTATAGGAGGAGAAAATGTGGTGATGACTTATTGTGGCTTATCGCATGTGGCAATGGCTTTTGATAGTAGTATTGAGGGGAAGCCCATTGACTTAAAAGTAATGTCTCAGCTTAAAAATAATTTAGTTATTTTTGATAATGAAACAAAGGATCCAATTCCGCAAGTATATGGTAGTATGGTGAATTCAAAGCGTAAATTAAATGCTTTGTCTTCTACAGTAATGCCTTATGCTTCCTTTAAAAAGTTGTACCCAAAAGGGAAAGTGTTTTTATATGAAAACACTAATATCTTTGATGATATGGTGTATCTCATGCTTCAAAAAACTATTTATAGCGATGGAGGTCAATATGATAAATCTACAGAGGAATTGTCTTTTCCTTCTATCAAACATATAGATAAAAGATTACATGCTAAAGAGCAGATTTATGGTGTAGATGTCGCTGGGAATTCTATTGCTTTTACAAAAGAATATTTAGTTCAGCATGGAGGTGTTGTAAAAGAAAATATTGGAGGGACCATTGTAACTGTAAAATACTTTGCAGAATATGATTTTGTAGATATGTATTATGGAGATGTGCCACAGGTAAATGCTCACGGGTTTAATAATGGAGTTTCTGTAGGAAAAGTAGCACATTACAATAAAATGTTATGGCGTGTTTGGTCAAATTTTTATAGAGAGACCGAGGTGAGATCGTAAGGTTTGAGGCGAATTGCAATTTTTCCATGCCAATTCACTCATACCAATTCAACCGTACTTAAAAAATGCATTTCTATTTAGAATGCATTTTTTTGTAATTTTAAGCTAAATAAAAAAAATGGCAACAAACATAGAAAATGTATTTTATAAAGATGTAGTACAGCGTTCACAGGATTTTGAAATCATCACATTTGAAGGACTATACAATCGACATGAAAATAAACTGAAAAATTTGTTTGTTTGTCATCGTGTACATTTTAATGCCTTGTTTATCATTTTAAAAGGAGAGAGCTATCATACCATAGATTGTAAAAAAATACTTCTAAAGCCTGGTACTATAGTTCCTATAGTAAAAGGACAGGTGCATGTTTTTGAAGAAGAATTAAAGGTGGAAGGAGTTATTATTACTTTTACAGATGCCTTTATTTTAAATAATACCAGTGAAACAAACCTATTTCATTTTTTACAATTATACAATTCAAAAAGTATTCAGGTAGATATTGATAATTTATTTTTAATAGAACCTTTTGTGCAACTATTATTTAAAACACAAGGTTCATCGAATGATTTTTTGAAAGCTGATTTTTTAAAAACAATACTGTTTTCTTTATTGATACAAATAAAAAGACTCTCGCCCTTAGAGCAGTATATTGTAAACAGTAATCGATTTGCGGACTTTGTAAGGTTCAAGAAATTAATTGTTACTCATTTTTCGCAAACTCATAACGCTAAGGATTATGCTGTTAATTTGGGGGTTTCTTATAAGTACTTGAATGATGTTTGTAAAGAAGTAACGAATAAAACGGCGAAGGCATTTATTGATGATTGGGTGCTTTTAGAGATTAAAAGAAACCTTTCTGAACGTAAGTATTCCATGAAGGAAATTGCTTTTAAAACAGGGTTTGAAGAGCCTTCTAACTTCATTCGTTTTTTTAAAAAACATGAAAACACGACTCCTAAACTGTTTTTAGAACAACTGTAATTTTTATTCGGTTACAGATTGACTATTGTAATTCTCAGATAGCTAATTAGAAACATCCATCTTACATTTACCTTTGCATCATATTAATAATACGATTATGATGAACAAGGGAATCTCATTTTATGTCAATTTTCATATCAAAGAAGAATGTATTGACAGTTGGAAAAAGGCAGCATTCAATGTACTAGAACAGATGTCTTCGGAAGCTACTTTTGTAAATGCTTTTTTACATGTGGACGCGAATGATCCAACTCATTTTACTTTATATGAGCAATGGGGCGAACCTTCTATGGAAGCTTTTATCAAGCACCAATTACAAGGGAAAAAGTACCGAGAAAATTATGAAAAAATGCTACCGGAATGGTCTAAATGCCCACGAACATTTTCTCAATTGGAAATCCTACTAGAATTAAAAAAATAACTAAATATATCATTATGAATACAACAGAAAAAATACTGCAAGTTTGGGACAGACAAGAAATAGAACAATTAATGTATCGTCACGCGCGGTCTTTAGATAGGATGGATGGGGAGTTAATGAAATCTACCTATTGGCCAGAGGCTATTGAGGAATTGGAGGATACGATAACGGGTCAGTTTCAATGGTCACAAAAGGCATGGGATTTTGTTCCAATGGCGATGCAAGGCTTTTCTGCGGTAACTAAAACTCAACATAAAATAACTAATTTATTAATACAATTAGATGGTAATACTGCAGGAGCCGAATCTTATGTATCTTCTCATCAACAATATTCAGATGAAAAAGGAACTATAAAGGAAAGTATTGTGGATGGTAGGCATGTGTTTAAATTAGAAAAAAGAAATAGTGAGTGGAGAATTCTGCACAGATTATCTGTATTTGAATTCAATACTTCATTTGACTCTAATGCTGTTTGGGCAGATGAAATAGGAGAGAAATTTGTACCGAAAAGAAGTAAAGAGGATGTTAGTTATCGATTTCTAAAATAAAAAAATAAAAGTCACAATGAAGATTAATAAACATATAGCAATTTTAATTGGAGTAGTTTTTCTTTTATCCATGGAAAGTTGCAATTTAAACACTGATAACATGGAAACTGAAAACATGAAAAATATGATCCAACAAGTTTGGGACAGACAAGAAATAGAACAATTAATGTACCGTCACGCGCGGTCTTTAGATAGGATGGATGGGGAGTTAATGAAATCTACCTATTGGCCTGAAGGAATAGAAGAGCATCAAGATCCAATTTACCCAACCCTGTTCCATTGGAACGATAATGCACATGATTTTGTGCCTATTGCCATGAAAGGATTTGCTAATTTGAAGGTAACACAACATAGAATTAGCAATGTTTTAATAGAGTTAGATGGTAGCAAAGCTACAGCAGAAACGTATGTATTGGCCTATCATGTGCACACAGACGAGAATGGTGTAGACCAAGAAGGAATTCTAGGAGGAAGACATCATTTTAAATTAGAAAAAAGAGGGAATGACTGGAAAATTATGTACAGATCTACTTCTTTTGACTGGAATCAAAACAAAGAAGCTTCTGATGTATGGAGTGATGATTTTGATGATAAATTTAAGCCAGGACGTTTTAATGACAAGACAGATAGGAGTTATAAATATTTGAAACAATAATTATGAGTGCTAATTTATTTGAACCGTATCAACTAAACGAAACCATTACGTTGCAGAACAAAATTGTAATGGCTCCCTTAACGAGATCTTTTGCTGATGAGGATTTAGTTCCTACTCCTGCAATGGGTGATTATTATGCAAGAAGAGGGGATTTAGGGCTTATTATTACAGAAGCCACCTCTATTTCTAAAGTGGCGCAAGGCTATCCTAACATTCCTGGAGTCTATTCTAAAGAACAGATAGTTGCTTGGAAAAGTGTGACCACTAAAGTTCATGAAAAAGGCGCTAAAATTTTTAGTCAGTTATTTCATGCAGGACGCTTAAGTCACAAGGATTTTCAAGGACTCACTCCTTTAGCACCGTCTGCAATTGGTTTTGAAGGACGTATTCCTAGAACAGATAATTGGCAATATGGAACGCCTAAAGAAATGACCATTAAGGACATTGAAACGTCGGTTTCTGATTTTGTACAGGCAGCTGTTAATGCTATTGAAGCTGGTTTTGACGGTGTTGAGATTCATGGAGCTAATGGTTATTTAATAGACCAATTTTTACATCTGGAATCTAATAAAAGAACCGATGCTTATGGAGGAACTCCTGAGAAAAATGCACGATTTGCTTTAGAAGTCCTAGACGGAATTGTTGCTGCTATAGGTAAGGATAAAGTAGGCTATCGTTTATCTCCTCATGCTTATTTACATATGAGCCCTACGGAAGGAGACGAAAAAAACTTTGATTATTTATTAAAAGAAATCGAAAAAAGAGACATTGCTTATTTACACACAGGAGTCTTTGATGATCATGAAGTTGTGCCGTATTTGGGAGGGAAAGTTTCTGAATATATGCGTAAAAATTACAAGGGAACTTTAATTGCAAATGGTTCTTATACCATAGCAGAAGGTACGGATTTAATGAACGAAAATAAATTTGATTTATTAGCCATAGGGCGTAGTTTAATTGCCAACCCGGACTTAGTAGAAAAAACAAAAAATAACGAGACACTTTTAGCATACCATAACGATATGTTAACAGAACTAAATTAAAAAATATGAGTTTTACAGAAGAGTTGAAAATAATGAGTGAGAAAGGCTTCAGTCAAATGCCTGAAGAGATAGCGAATGATTTATTAGACGGAATTGCTGAGGTTGCATATAGTAATTTAAAAGAAACCGCATTACAAGTTGGGGACACCATGCCTTTATTTAGATTGCAAGATGTTGACGGAGGTGTTAAAACGCTGGAAACATTAAACGCAGGTGAATATTTGGTGATTGATTTTTATAGAGGGGGCTGGTGTCCTTATTGTAATATGGAACTTCGTGAATATGAGAAATTACAATCGGATTTTAAGGCACTAGGAGCAAATATTGTTGCAATTAGTCCAGAAAAACCTGAATATTCTTTTGAAAATGCAGTTAAAAATGCCATTACTTTTGATATTTTGTATGATGAAAATATGGAGCTAATGAAAGAAGTGGGCTTGGTGTTTAAACTAGGGGAGGCTGTTCAGAAGCGCTACGCAGGATTTGGTATAGATTTACTCGCTACGCAAGGTAATGAGGCTTATGAAATGCCTATCCCTGCAACCTATGTGATCAATAAAAATCGTGAAATTGTATTTGCTCATGTAGAAGCTGATTATACAACTCGTGTTGCTCCTGGTGATGTATTAGAATTTATAAAAGAGAAAAAATACTCAAAGAATTAACGTGTAAAATGATAGAGGTTATTACAAAAATGATTGCCAAAAAAGAGCGGGTAGATGACCTGATCTCAGAGTTTAAAAAAATGGTGGATGCAAGTACAAATGAGCAGGGCTGTTTATTTTACAAAATGTATCAAGATGAAATTGATCCCACAATAATAATGGTAATTGAGGAATGGGAGAGGCGTGCAGATTTTGATGCCCATTGTGAGTCTGTACATTTTGAGCAGTCGGTTCCTAAGATGTTACTGTGTTTGCAAGAAAATCCAGAAATGAATATTTGTGTGCTAGTTGCAGGTTAATACCAATTACACTCCAAAGTGACCGAAACAAATGGTGTTTTTCTGTTTTAACGTTGTTAGAAAACGGAACGATAGCAGCGGCTATCCTATGATTTTTCGCCTAGTTAAACCAAAAAGTTATTCCATTTCTGAACGGTCGCTTGGAAATGTAATTGGTGTAAGTTGTTATTGAAGAGCTAAAAAAAAGCGCCACTTAACTGAGTTAGGTGGCGCTTTTACTATTTAAAAAAAGTTGAAAATTAAATTTTCTTCAATTGGTTTTTCATCATTTTAATCTGATCCGCCAAAACTTTTTGTGTATCTAGTTTCTTAGCTTCATTGATTAATTGTGTGGCTTCACGTTTGCGTCTTTTGGTCATTGCAATACCACCTAATTGTAATTTAGCCATCGCCTCATCATGCTTCATAGATAAGCCTAATTTTAAAGCTTTCTTAAAGTATTTTTCTGCTTTAGTCATGTTGGTTTGAGAGACCAAAATACCATGTAAAAAGTTAAAGTAACCTTCTTGTTTTTGAATTAAAGCACTGCTTGGATTTTTTATATATGAAAGCCATTTTCCTGCACCTTCAAAGTTTTGTTTTCTCAATTGTAAAAAGGACAGTAGTATGAATTCGTTTTTGAAATATAAGAACACAAAAATCCCCGCTAATAATAGGATAGAAATCCCGTTCATGATATTTCCATCAATAAATTGGAATACGGCCCAAATACTGATTCCTCCTGCTATTACTAGTTTTATATACTTGTTAAACATAGTTTAAATTTTATTTTTAAAAGTGTAAAGTTACAGTATTGAAAAGCAACTTTTTATTTTTTGTAGTGTTTTTTAAATTTTAAATAGGCTAATACAGCAATTATTGTAAATATTCCCATGGAATAATAAACAAAATTTGGGGTGATGGCTTGACTACCACTTGCGTAAGAATGCAGTCCAGACAAATAGAAATTCACTCCAAAATACGTCATTAATACAGAGGCGAAACCTAAAACAGAGAAAAAGTTAAAAGTATAACGTCCTCTAAGCCCTGGCACCAATCGTAAGTGCAAGATAAATGCGTAAATCATAATAGTGATCAAAGCCCATGTTTCTTTAGGGTCCCATCCCCAGTAACGTCCCCAACTCTCATTGGCCCATTGGCCTCCTAAAAAGTTTCCAATGGTTAATAATATAATCCCTACGGTTAAGGTCATTTCGTTGATGATGGTCAATTCTTTGATCATTTCACCTACACGTTTCTTGTTATTCTCAGTAGTAAGTATCATTAGAATTAAAGCAATCAGTCCTAAGATCATTCCTAAAGCCAATGGCCCATAACTCGCTACAATAATGGCTACGTGTACCATTAACCAATACGAATTTAAAACAGGTTGTAAGTTTGCAATTTCTGGATCCATCCAACTCCAATGAGCAATCATCAAAATAAATGAGGTCAAAAATGCAGTGGCCCCTAAAGTTAAAGATGATTTTCGTCCAAATATTAAACCAAACAACATGGTGGCCCATCCTACATAAATCATACTCTCATAGGCGTTACTCCACGGAGCGTGTCCACTAATCATCCAACGTGCAATTAAACCTCCAGTATGCATTAAAAAGCATCCGATAATGATCGCAATACATATTTTTATAAGAGCGCGAACAATTTTATTGTCCTTGAAAATCTGAAAAATTACTAAGAAAAATAATAAAGTCCCGATGTACATATAATAGGAATACAATTTTTTGAAAATATCATATTTGTTGTACGCTATTTCTAAATCTATGTTTTTATCAGATGGAATTACAGCAGCTCCATATTTTTTCTGGAAGTTATGAATTCCTTCTATAATGGCATCAGATTGCTTATAGTCTCCAGAAGTAACGGCATCGTCCAATGTCCCTAAATATACAGGCATCATCTTCATAACTTTATTTACAATATCTGTAGGGTAACTATCTTGACGCAACTCTAGTTGTGTGATCCAAGTATTTTCTGGGTCGTTTGGTAATGGAAAAATACGTAAGATTCTTCCAGTAATAGCAGAGTATAACAAGTTCAATCTGCGGTCTACATTAATTACACTTTCCTCAAACTTACTTTTTATTTTCTTCTTTACGGCTTCTTCTTGATAGCTAATTAATTTATAAGCGCCTTTGTCATCAAAAAAGCTTGCCAAAGGTGCGAATTTTGCATCCTTTGAAATTCCGATGATTTCTCTAAGTTTTGTGTTCTCTTTTTTAATATAAATAACAGGAACTTGGAACCAAATTCGTGGATTTTTAGTGATAGATAAAAATACTTGACCAGCATCATAGCCTCTGAATTCTTCTTTTTTGCTAACTTTTCTTAATAATTCAGAAGCAAAAGTGTGTACAGGTTTCATACGCCCACCACCATCTTGAATCACTAATTTACTGAATTTAGCAGCATGTAATTTTGAAACCATGGTTGCATTTAAAGCCGAATCAATTTGCACGTCAGTCATTCGATGTGCATTGTGATTTTGTGCGAACATACTGGTAGATGCCAATAACATAAAAGCAATAACAGTTGCTGTTTTTGTCGACTTTATTTTACGTAATTGAGCACGCAAGCTTCCAAACCTTGTTTTTTTCATGAACAATGTCAATGTGATGGCTCCATATAATAAGAAGTAGCCAATATAGGTGATAAGTGTTCCCCAAAAGTCATGATTTACAGACAAGCGCGTTTCTTCATATTGTTCATTAATTTCGTAGCTCGCTTGAAAAAACTTATAGCCTCTATAGTTTAAAATATTATTCATAAAAATTCTGAAATCAAAAGTTTCTGTAGGGTCTATTACTGTAACTTCACTAGCAAATGACATTGGGCTTGTAGAACCTGGGTATTTTTCCAATTGGAAATCGTTTAACTTAATGCTAAACGGGAGTCTCAATTGTTTAGAACCGTAGGTAAGTCTGAAGTTTAAGTCGTTTACTTTTAGCTGAATAGGAGCATAGGTCGTATACTGAGATCCTTTTACGTCTACCGATTCGGTTTTCCCATCCACAGTAATGTCAAAAGTTAATTTATGAGCAGGAAATTGTGTCCGGTTCTCAGCGCTTTTTTCTATATATTTTCCTTTTACATAAGGGCTAGGAACCACAAAATTGCTATTTCCTAATTTATATAATGATAGTAATGAGAAATCTTGTAAGCTGTCTTTTAAAATGATACCGTTGTACTGGTCTGCCATGCGGTAATATGATCCGTCAAAAACAGTGTTTATTTTTAAAACACCATCTACGGTTTTAAAATCAATGGCATTTTTTACATCAGAGTCAAAACCTACCGTAAGTCCATGAATAGTTTGAGAAGTCCCTTGTTTGATATAGTGATCATGTCTTCCTCCTGCACCCGATTCTACAAATTTTATATAGGTGTCTCCGTCGTCATCTAACTCAAAGGCTTCCTGGAAATTTGGAGTATATCCTGTTAGTTTTACTGAAAAATCCTTGCCTTTAAAATCACTTGAATACTCGTAATTATTAGTTCCAAGAGAACTTAAAAGAATCGCATCGTAATTAGGTGTTTTTTGATTTTTTCCGTCATCTACTGTAGTTCCTATGTATATTTTTTCAGAAAGAAAAACATTGGATGTTTGCCCTTCCTTAATAGGCATAATCCCCTCAAAACTGATGTATCTAGTAATTCCAGCTCCTAAGATGATTAAAACAAATGATAAATGGAATGCAAGTACCACCCATTTTTCTTTTCTATATAATTTGTATTTAAAAATGTTTCCGAAAAAATTGATGGCCATAAAAACCATAATAAGTTCAAACCACCAACTGCTATAGATTAATGCTTTGGCAGTTTCTGTGCCATAATCATTTTCTACAAAGGTGGCAACCGCCATGGATATGGCAAAAACTAAAAAGAACACCGCCATTAAACGGGTTGAATATAATTGATTAAGTATTTTTTTCATGTTGTTAGTTAAGGTAAATTTGTCGGCAAATATACAGATTATTGCCATAGGTTTAAATAGGTTTATTATATAATATCTGTTAATATTTTCCTATATTTGAAATCTAATATATTAAGAATGATGAATTTCTTTTTCAATTACGACTTTTCTGATGTTTGCTTAAATGTAAAGCGACCAGAAGCGTACATTTCTTAATTTTTACTTTTTTTTCTGCGAAGCGGAACCTTATATCATATTTTATTACTTTAAATTTTTTCAATTATGGAATTACCATACGCTGAACCGTATAAAATTAAAATGGTGGAATCTATTAAAAGATCTACCCAAGAACAACGATTAAAATGGATAAAAAAAGCCGACTATAACTTATTTAACCTGGATTCTGAAAAAGTCTTTATAGACTGTTTAACGGATTCAGGTACCGGGGCCATGAGTGATAAACAATGGGGGGAAATGATGATAGGAGATGAGAGTTATGCGGGCTCAAGTTCATTCTTAAAACTAAAAAAAACAGTTAAAAAAATTACTGGATTTAAGTATTTTTTACCAACTCATCAAGGGCGTGCTGCAGAAAATGTATTGTTTTCTGTGTTGGTAAAAGAAGGTGATATTGTACCAGGAAATTCACATTTTGATACTACAAAAGGACATATCGAATTTAGAAAAGCGACGGCGGTAGATTGTACTATTGACGAGGCTTTTGATACCGCAGTACAGCATCCATTTAAAGGAAATATTGATCTTCAAAAATTAGAAAACGTATTTACTTCTAATCCGATAGAAAAGATACCTTTTATTGTGTTTACCATTACTTGCAATAGTGCAGGAGGGCAACCAGCTTCTATGAAAAATATAAAAGAAGTGAGTGCTTTATGTAAGCAATACAATATTCCGCTTTATTTTGATGCCGCTCGTTTTTCTGAAAATGCTTATTTTATTAGAAAAAGAGAAGCAGGATACGAGAATATGCCTATCAAGGAAATTGTAAAAGAAATGTTTTCTTATGGAGATGGTATGACCATGAGCGCTAAAAAAGACGGACTTGTAAATATGGGTGGTTTTGTAGCCTTGAATAGCAAATCTATTTTTAAGCAAGCGACGGTGTTTAATATTATGTTTGAAGGATTTATCACTTATGGAGGGATGAATGGTCGTGATATGGGGGCTTTAGCGGTAGGATTGGATGAAAGTACGGAATTTAATTATCTAGAAAGTAGAGTAGAACAAGTAGCGTACCTAGGGAACAAATTAGTAGAGTATGGAGTTCCTGTACAACAACCAATTGGAGGACATGCTATATTTTTGGATGCAAATAAGTTTGTTCCTAATATTGCAAGAGAAGAGTATCGCGCTCAAGCTTTGGCACTTGAAATATATGTCGTTGGAGGAATAAGAGGAGTTGAAATAGGAACGGTATTGGCAGATAGAGATCCCGAAACTAGAGAAAATAGGTATCCAGAGTTAGAATTAGTGCGTTTGGCCATCCCTCGTCGAACCTATACAAACAATCACATGGATTTTATCGCAGCCACGCTTAAAAATATTTATGATACAAGAGATTTGGCAAAAACAGGTTATAAAATTGTGGACGAAGCACCCATTATGAGACACTTTACAGTAAAATTTGAAAAAATTTAATACTAAATTGTCTTTTTTTTGTAATTTTGTAAATTATAAAATAATAAATACATTGAATTATGTTGTCAAGAGCTAGTAAATACGCCATCCTATCTACCCTATATTTGGCGGAACATTCGTCTAAAGAGAAAAAGATGAGTGTAAAGGCTATTGCAAATAGTATTAATGTGCCGAGTCCATTTTTAGCGAAATTGTTTCAACAATTGGTGAAATGTAATATCATATCGTCTACAAAAGGACCCAATGGAGGATTTTTTCTGACAGAGGATAACCAAAATAAAACGGTATGTGATATTATAGAGGAAATTGATGGTACCAATAAATTGGACGACTGTTTTCTTGGACTTGCAAAATGTGATGGTAACAATCCTTGTCCGGTTCATTTTATTGTGGAACCATTTAAAACGCAAATATTCGGTAAATTTAGGGATCAAACGATCAAAGAATTTGCGGATGAAGTTCAAGCGCAAGGAAGTGTATTGTTTTTGAGCGGTTTAGAAGGAAAGAATAAAAAATAAATAGTTTATTTATAGTTGAAATAATAAAAGCATGACGAGAGTCATGCTTTTATCGTATTAATAAACTATATTTGCAACTAATAGAAGACAAAAAGGTCTTTTTATAATCAATAAATCAACTAACTCATTTAAGTATGTTATCTAAAAAACAAGCAAGAAACTTCTTCTTGGGCGGTACCCTAGTTACATTCCTTGTCTTTATAGGATTGACGATATTTTCGCTTTCTAGCGCAAATGACCAAACAAACGAAGAGAATTTAACAGCGGAAGTAGTTCGCGGAAAAGAACTATGGGAAAAAAATAACTGTATGGGATGCCATTCTTTATTAGGTGAAGGCGCGTATTATGCACCTGAATTGACAAAAGTATTGGATCGTAGAGGTGCGGGATATGTAAAAGCAGCCTTGATGTCTCCGGTGCCATGGCAGCCGAGTGGACGTAAAATGGTAGCTTATAATATGAGTGATCAAGAAGCAAATGATATGGTAGCCTTTTTCGAATGGATTGGCGAAATTGATTTAAATGGATTCGAAAGAATCGTATCACCATTGGCAAAACGTAAAGCAGCAAATAACTAACCCATAAAATTATCACATGAAATATAAATCACAAAAAGTAGCTTATTGGTTTTTTGCCTTGTCGCTGCTATTATTAGTATTACAGATTGTTTACGGATTCGTAATGGGGTTCGCAAGAGCAGGATTCGATCCTTTACATGAATTTATTCCTTTTAACACTGCAAGAGCAGTACATACAAATTTATTAGTAGTATGGTTGTTATCTGGTTTTATGGGAGCTGCTTATTATATTATTCCGGAGGAAGCTCAGAGAGAATTAGTACATGTAAAATTGGCTTATGTACAGTTAATTAGTTTGGCTGTTGTAGGTGTAATTGCGGTTATAGGGTTCCATTTTAATATTTGGGAAGGACGTAAATTTTTAGAAATTCCACGTGGATTGGATTACCTTGTAGTAGTAAATGTACTCTTATTTTTATACCTTATTTTGGTCACCTTATTTAAAGGTAAAAGACAAACAACGACAGCATTGGTATTATCAATGGGATTGTTATTTGCAGCCTTATTGTATTTACCAGGAATGATTCCTTTTGATAGTCAAGTACTGGATTCTTTCTTTAGATGGTGGGTTGTTCACCTTTGGGTAGAAGGTGTATGGGAGTTAATTATGGGAGGTATTTTATCTTTCTTATTAATTAAATTAACAGGAGTTGATAGAGAAGTTATTGAAAAATGGTTATACGTAATTGTAGGACTTACTTTCTTATCTGGAGTATTAGGAACAGGACATCACTATTACTATATTGGTGTAAATAAAATTTGGTTAATCGTAGGTGGAATCTTTTCAGCATTAGAGCCTTTAGCTTTCTTAGCAATGGCATTATTTGCAGTAAACATGTACAGAAAAGGGGAGAAAAAACATCCGAACAAATTGGCATTATACTGGACCTTAGGGGCGTCTATCGTTTCTTTTGTTGGAGCTGGATTGCTGGGATTTGCACATACTCTACCACAGACAAACTTATATACACACGGAACTTTAGTGACGGCTATGCATGGTCACTTGGCATTCTGGGGAGCGTATGCTATGATTGTTTTTGCAATTATTAGTTATTCTTTACCAAATCTTACGGGTCGTAAATTATATGATGGAGTAAGAGGAAGAATGGCATTCTGGGTATCAAATATTGGGATGATTGGAATGACTGTAGCATTTGGTGTTGCCGGTGTTGCTCAGGTATATTTGGAAAGAATACTTCCAGAGAAAGGAATTGAAATGAGCTTTATGGAAGTTCAGAACGAAATACAAGTACATTTTGTAATATTACTACTATGTGCTACCATGTTTACCGTAGGGATAACTGCTTTTGTGATTGATTTTGTCAAACATGGAAGACCTACAGACGAAGCAATAGAAAAATAATAATGTAGTTTTTTTAGATTGATAACAGGGTTTTGTAGTAGTTGAGTTTACTATAAAGCCCTGTTTTATTTTTTAATGTATTGAAATATGAATAACAAGACACCATATTATAAGGCTGTTGGAAAAGAATTGGATGTTTTTGAACATGCGTATAAAAATAAAATTCCTTTTCTGATAAAAGGCCCAACAGGGACTGGGAAATCTCGTTTTATTGAATTTATGGCGCATAAACTGGGGAAGGAATTAATTACCATTTCATGCCATGAAGAAACTTCTTCTACCGATTTAATCGGACGCTATATTATTAAAGGAGCGGAAACTATTTGGTTAGATGGACCATTAACTACGGCAGTTAAAAATGGCGCCATTATTTATTTAGATGAAATAGCAGAAGCAAGACCTGATGTAATTGTTGCGGTGCATTCATTAACAGATCACCGTCGTGAATTGTTTATTGATAAAACGGGTGAAACCGTAAAAGCACATGAAGACTTTACCTTAGTAGCTTCTTTTAATCCAGGATATCAACGTGGCTTTAAAGAGTTGAAACCATCTACAAGGCAGCGATTTACTGCGATGTCTTTTAGTTATCCAGATGCTAAATCAGAAGCAGAAATTTTAGAAAACGAAACAGGAATTGAAGCAAGTATTGCTAAAAAATTAGTGAATATCGGTTCTAAAGTACGTAATCTAACAGAATTAGGATTAACAGAAACCGTATCTACACGTTTATTAGTGGATGCTGCTAAATTAATCAATTCCGGATTGCCAAAAAGATTGGCGGTGGAAGTTGCTGTAGTTGAGCCGTTAACGGATGACTTAGAAACGATCGAAGCTTTGAAAGACCTTTGTAATTTAATGATCTAATTAAATTATAGTAATATTTTTTGACCATGTTTGAACCAGATGAGTTTTTATATACCAAGATTGTTAAGTTTTTAAGCCGTCGTAAACGCTCCGTGGCTGAAAGCCTAGAGTACCGTGTAAATTTAGAAGATATTAAGCCAAGGCTAACCTTGTTGGCTTGTGCCATCACAGGGAAATCTATTGAAATTTACCCTGCAGAAAGAGAGGGGGGATATAGAAATGCTAATTTCTTTTTACCTTATTATTTTGATGGATTTAAGGACTATGATAAAAATATTGCGTTCTATTTATTTCGCATATTGTATTTGTCAGAACAGAAAAATTTAGGACAGAATTGGTCAGATAACGCTGTGGAACACGACACCAAAGAATCTCAAATAAAAGCGCAAGAAGGGGCTGAGGAGGTGTTAAACTCACTGTTTGAACAATATCCAATCTGTAAACAAATTCACCAGGAAATTCACGCCCTGATTATTGAAAAAACACCTAAAAATAAAACACCTGATTTTAGTGTTTTATATGGTAAATGGATGCGAAGTGATGCGGAAGGAAGTGATGAAACATTGCATAATTTTGATGATAAAACAAAAGGAGCAAACCCTGACAAACCAGAAACTATTTTAAAAGCCAATGCTGTAGAAGAAATAATTTCTGTCCAAGTGGATAAAAAACAACAAGAGGATTTTGCGGTAAATCACAGTTTCGAAAAAGTAGAAACTGTAGATGAACATAACGGAGGTTGGAGAGATTTTGATGGGGATGATGAGTTGGATGATCATGAAGAGGCGTTGCAAGATTTAAATATGAAATACACCGTACGAGTGGATGACACTGCGCATTCTGTATATCAAGCGGAGTTTGTAGAGAATACAACGGTCTCAGAAAGTGCTAAAGCGGATGACAAAGGGTATCATATTAGCTATGATGAATGGGATTATTCAAAACGTACCTACAAACCTGATTTTTGTAAGGTCTACCCTAAAACATTAATGAGATCTGATGCTGATTATTATCAAAAAACATTGGCTGAAAATAGCGTTACCCTTATGGGACTTCGAAAAATGTTGACCTCTGTTAATAATAAATACCAGCAAGTACGCCGTCAAACTCAAGGAGAGGAATTTGATTTGGACGCACTTACCGATTTGTTTGTCGATGTAAAATCTGGACACACTCCATCGGAAAATATTTATTTTTCCAAACGGAAAAAAGAAAAGGACTTATCTATTTTATTGTTGCTGGATGTTAGCTTGTCTAGTGATGGCTATGCAGCAGGAAATAGAGTCATTGATGTTGAAAAGCAAGTCTCCATATTATTTGGGGAAATTTTAGAAGAATTTAATATTGATTTTGCGATCAATGCTTTTTATTCTAAAACACGAAATCATTCGTCCTATGTAACGTTAAAAGGCTTTGATGATGATTGGAGTAAAGCCAAGAAGAAAGTAGGTGCAATAGAACCAAATGGATACACACGTATTGGTGCCGCACTACGCCATTCTGGAGCTGAATTGGATTTGCGCGACACCAAAAATAAATGGGTGATTCTTATTTCTGATGGAAAACCTAATGATTATGACCGCTATGAAGGAAAATATGGTGTGAATGATGTTAAGCAAGCCTTACGCGAATTAAATCAACGAAATATAAATTCCTATGCATTGGCTATTGAGGCTAGTGCTAAATATTACTTACCTCAAATGTTTGGGCAGAATCACTATCAAATCTTAACCACACCAGTGGAATTATTACAGTCTTTAGTACTGTTGTATGAGAAGATAAAGCATCAATCTAGTTAGATTTAAGTGGTTTAACTAATTTTAACAAAAATAATCCTTTTAATAAAAGATAAAATTGTCTTTTATTTATATCTTTGCACTTTCGTTAACTAAATTGGAGCGTTATGGAGATACAAATAAATGATACAGTTGCAGAAACATTGACTCAGAATATTGGGGCAGATAATGTTTTTGGAAAATACAATATAGATTTTTGTTGTGGTGGAGGAATGACTTTGGAACAAGCTTGTAAAGAAAGTAATGTTACTTTTGAAACTTTGAAGGGAGAGATAGAGGCCATAAAGAACACCATTTCTAGAGATGTTAAATACGACGATTTTACCATCGAGGATAGCATTGAATATGTTAGTGATAATTTTCACCAATATTTTGTAGAAAATGTTCCTCTTATCGGACAGTACGCTGCTAAAGTTGCAGAAGTCCATGGAGAGAGTCATGGTGAAGTGGTGGAGGTAAATGCTGTTTTTATGCAATTATCTACACTTTTAGGAACGTGTTTATCTATGAATGTTGAATATCTGTTTCCTAAAATGACAGCGCATTCTGACAACAGTGCTGATGCACGTACTTCTGACGAAATATCAATTCTCAAAATAAAACTAGCATCTAATTTTAAAACGATAGGTAGTTATTCTAAAGAATTGTCAAGTCTTACTAATAAATTTACTGCACCAGAAGGGGCTTGTACTACTTACCAAACTCTTTACGTAAAATTAGCTGATTTAGAACAGAAATTACACAACTACATGCATTTTGAAATGAATGTATTGTTTTCTAAAATATAATAATACAAAATGTATTTTCCACTAGCTTTCTCGATAAAGCTTTTTGTTAATACACTAAAAAAAACTACACAATGAACTCATTTTTACCAACAGTTGAAAAATTACCAGAAGGACATCCTTTAAAAGTGTATTACCAAGAGGGAGATTTAATACAAAACTTATTGATGGAATTGTATGAAGCAGATCCTGTTCAGGATTTTCAAAAGTATTTTAATCAATTCAATCATTTAACAACCATAGAAAAGCGTTTTGCTCGTAAGGAAAATCAATTGTTCCCTTATTTAGAAAAGCATGGATGGAATGGTCCTAGCCAGGGAATGTGGTCTTTTCACGATACATTACGTGATCAAATCAGGTTATTAAATGGTTATAATGAAGAGAAAAACACGCAAAAAATCATCGAAAATTTGCCTTATTTAATCGAGGGGATTAAACGATTGATGAGTATTGAGGATACGAGGTTATTTCCTAACTCTATGGATTTATTGAGTGAGGACGACTGGAAAGAATTTTATGTTGGTGATGAAGAAATAGGATGGATGTTAAAAGAAACTCCTGCGCCATATCCAGCTTTGGAGGTGAAATCAGAAGAGGAAGCTTATGTACACCCGAGTCAGGATTTTAAAAAGCGCGAGTTGAGTTTTTCTTTAGAAAACACATTTCATTACGATGAAGGGCATATGACACCAGAGCAAGTAAACTTGTTGTTGCGTTTCTTACCTGTGGATATCACTTATGTGGATGAAAATGATAAAGTTATTTTTTACAATAGAGGTAAAGACAGGGTCTTCCCGAGATCTAAAGGGATTATTGGTCGTGAAATTCGTTTTTGCCACCCTCCAAAAAGTGTGGATATGGTCTTAAGAATTGTAGACGAATTTAGAGCTGGAACGAAGGACAATGCGGAGTTTTGGATTAATTTTAAAGGACAAATGATTCATATTCGTTATTTTGCTATCCGTGATAAAGACAATGTATATAAAGGGGTGATTGAAATGTCTCAAGACATTACAGATATTCAAAAATTAGAAGGTCAGCAACGTTTGTTAGACTGGGATTAATACCAAATACATTTCCAGGTGACGGTTTAGAAATGGAATTGTTTTTTGTTTTAGTGAGACTGAAAATCTAAGGATAGCAGTGGCTGTCGTTCTATTTTTAAACAAGGATGAAACGCAAATCAAACCATTTATATCAATCATGTTGGATTGTAATTGATAGCATACAATTGACAAAAATAAAGTAAAAGTATATTCATGGAAACAGTGCCAATCGATTCGAAAAACGTGTATTATCCTCCTGGAGGGATTTTAATGTGGATCATTATTTTTTTAGAACTTTTTACGTTTGGAATGGCACTTGTGGCTATGGTGTATTACGGGAGTTTAGAGCGAGAATTATTTCATGAATCTCGGTTGTTATTAAACGCTTCTTATGGAGCTGTGAATACCGTATTTTTATTGACAAGTGGTTTTTTTATGGCAAAATCTGTCATGGAATTAAAGCAACATCGTGTAGATAAAAGTCTACGATATTTATACGTAACTATGTTTTTAGGCCTGTGCTTTTTAGTCTTAAAAAGTATCGAATACTCACTTAAAATTGAAGCAGGTTTGGGTATGAATTACAACTTGTTTTTCACGTTCTATTGGGCGCTTACCTTTTTTCATGTAGTTCATGTATTGGTAGGACTCGTTATTTTAGCCGTTTCTGCCTATAATTTAAAAAAGAATAGTGACAATGTTGAATTGATAGATGTGGAAGCAGGTGCTGCGTTTTGGCATATGTGTGATTTAATTTGGTTATTACTTTTTCCAATAATCTATTTAATATTTTAAGTATGAAACAAGTAAACATTATTTGGGGACTGTTGATGGCCTTAACTTTTATAACGGCATTTGTATCAGGAAGTGAAGTGAATTATGCGGCTTTAATAATCATTGGAATAGCGGTACTTAAATTTATATTTGTGAGTTTCGAGTTTATGGAACTCAAAAAAGCACATGTACTTTGGAAATATTTGATTATTGGATTCTTGGGGATATTTTCTAGCCTTGTAGTACTAGTTTTATAAAAAAAAATAGAGCCTATTTATTTAAAATTATAAATTCGGTTCTTCTATTTAATTGATGTTCTTTTTCTAGACATTTTACATCATTACCACATTTATTAAGCAATTGGGTTTCTCCATAGCCTTTCCCCGAAATTCTAGATGCCGGAACACCACGAGATATTAAATAGTTCATGGTTGCCAATGCTCTTTTTCCTGAAAGTATAAGATTGTAGTAACTAGTAGCTCTACTATCTGTATGTGCACCTATTTCAATTTTAATAGTTGGGTATGCTATTAACATGGCTTGTACAATCTTTTCCAATTCTAGCTTGGCATCTCTTCGTATTTTTGATGCGTCAAGGTCAAAATATATAGGATTTAACTTCAGTGTTTTTCCTAAATCATGTCCTGAACTAACTTCTTGATAATACGGATCCAGTTCAATATTTAAGATTTTTTTGTCATTGGGCTCCTTAAAGTGTACCGTGTTTTCATGTGCTATAAATCCATCTTTATGGGTTCTAATGACATAATTATTGTTACAGTTCTTAATAGTGAATGTGTAGTGTCCTGTTCTGTTAGTAGTGGTTTCTCCAATTGGCTCAAAATTAATATCAAGTAACATTACAGTAGCGCTAGCTATGCTATTACCTTTTTGATTCTTTATTTTTCCTGAAAGGATTGAAGTACATTTTTTTACAGGGGTGACAGCCTTTTTTAGGGAGTATATATTGTCAACATCAAAAGAATTATCTCTATTTGATGCAAAATACACGATCCCATTATTTGTGTCTTCTGTATAACTAAAATCATCATAATTACTATTAATCTTACTGTTAACAGTACTAATTATGGTGTCTGTTTTGCTAAACGTTGCTTTGAATATGTCTAGACCTCCTTTGCCTGGCTTTCCGTCCGTAGCGTAGAATAGATCACCATGTTGATCAATGTATGGATAGTTATCCCTTCCAAATGAATTAATTTTTTTGCCTAAATTTTTTGGTTTACTAAATGTATTCTCTCCTAATATAGTAACCTCATAGATGTCCGATCTTCCGTAGCCGTCAGGTAAATTAGAAGTAAAATACAATTTGTCTTCTGTTGGGTTAAGCGCAGGTTGTGCGTATAGAAAGTCGTTTTTTGTAAATGATAATTGAATCGCCTTTCCCCATATTCCGTCCTTTTTTGTTGACTTAAAGATCTTGAATTTTTGAATTTCCTTTTTAATTGCAATATTTCGTGTAAAGTAAATCGTTTTTCCGTCTTTACTTATAACCGCACTAGATTCGTTATATGGTGTGTTTATATTTTTATTTAAATGAATTACTTTTCTGTCTCCGTTAGCCTCAGTGTTTGATTTGTAAATATCATAAAAAGGAAGGTTTGTCCAAGTATCAGTTCCTTTTGAATTGTTCTCTTTTATACGAGAAGAAGTGAAATAAAGATCAGATTTATAAATAAATGGAGCAAAATCAGAATGATTGCTGTTGAGCGGTAATTTTGTTAACGTAAACTGCTCTTTATTTTTTAAAAGTGATGTGAGCTTGTTATGTTGTTGTGTAGGTATTCCTTTGCGTTTATAAAATTTATCCAACCATTTTTTTCCTTTGACAGCATCATTAACAGCTTTTAAACCATGCGCATATCTGAATAAGTGAATAGGATCAATATTTTTTTCTGGATAATTCTTAAATAGTTTGGCGTACCAAATTACTGCAGATTTGTACTTTCCATTTAAATAATAAGCATCACCAATACGCGAGTATAGATGCTGGGATTTAAAACCGTTTTTAGCGACGTTTTCATATATTTTTATCGCGTCCATGTATGCCAAGTTGTCAAATTTATGATTCCCTTCTGAATAATCAGAATTTTGTGAGAAAGTATTGACATGGTTTAACAGTACCACGATATATATAAATAAAAAGCAGTTGCGCATTTATCTTTATTAGAGGGGGTAAATATAGTAATTCTAAATAAATAAATGTACAACTGCAAGATATAGTTGTAATTAGCTGCTTATTATGCAGATAATTCCATGTTCCTTCTAATTCTGCTTAGAGATTGAGGTTCAATTCCTAAATATGATGCAATATCCTTTAAAGGAATGCGGTGAGGAACAGTTTTGTACTGCTCTTTTAAATTTTGGTAACGCTCTGTAGCACTATATGCAAGTAAAGAAAATTCTCTTTGAGATTTTTTCATGTGTCTGTTTTCTGCTAATTTCCTACCTATGGTATTCGTATTGGTAGAAATGTCAAACAGTTTTTGAAGATCGTCAAATTTAATAGCAAATAATGTAACCTTTGTTAAAGACGAAATGTACATTCTTGACGGAATTTGTAAGAAAAACGAATTGAAATCTGTCGAAAATTCGTTCTCTATTCCAAAATCTAATACAAGTTCTTTGTCTTCTTTTACATGGTAATACTTCAGTAATCCTTGATCTATAAAATATAGTTCATCTACAACTTTTTTTGGTGTCGAAATTAAAGCACCCTTTTTGAAGGTATACTTTTTAATAATTGATGAAAAATTATCCCAATCTTCTTGATTAAAGTTAGGGTTAATTTTTTTTAGTGTGTGGTACATTCTTTCCATAATATTAGCAAATTTTTAATTTAAAAGGGGTATCATAGCTTTGATATGTCTAAAGTACTTGTTTTTGTCGATTCCGAAAAATTAATATAGGTTAAATTTAGCTTTTTTCGACGAATGGTAATATAAAATACATGAAATTGGCAATATTTGGTAATATGGTCAAGTTAAATGGTATAACAAGGTTGTAAACACTGAAGTTACAGTTAGTATATTAATTGTATGTTTTAGTTATGTATTGAAATCAAAATGAGTATTTTGGTTTATAATAAATTTATTATAAATCATATTTGCAATCTAAATAATAAAATAAAAGATTTATGTGTGGAATTGTATGTGCGTTCGATTTAAAAGAAAAAGCGGAATCGTTAAGGCCTCAGTTATTAGAAATGTCAAAAAAAGTGCGTCATCGTGGACCGGACTGGAGTGGTATTTTTAGTAATGACAAAGCAATTATGACCCACGAACGTTTGGCTATTGTAGATCCAGCTTCAGGGAAACAACCTTTATTTAGTGAAGATAATAATTTGGCACTTGCTGCCAATGGAGAAATATATAATCATAGGGAGTTACGTAAACAATTTGAAGGTAAATATACTTTTCAAACCGAATCTGATTGTGAAGTTATTTTAGCCTTGTATCAAGAAAAAGGTGCAGACTTTATAGATGATATGAATGGGATTTTCGGTTTTGCATTATATGATATTGAAAAAGATGAGTATTTTATAGCGAGGGATCACATGGGAATTATTCCATTGTATATTGGATGGGACCAAAATGGAACTTTTTATGTTGCTTCTGAATTAAAGGCTTTGGAAGGAGTATGTACAAAAATTGAGTTATTCCCTCCCGGACATTATTTGTCAAGTAAGGATGGAGAATTGGTGCAATGGTACAAACGTGATTGGACGGAATATGATGCTGTAAAGGAAAACGAAACAAGTATAGATGAACTGCATGATGCATTGGAGGCGGCGGTACATCGTCAGCTAATGTCTGATGTTCCTTATGGAGTGTTGCTTTCAGGAGGATTGGATTCTTCTGTTACTTCAGCTATTGCTAAAAAATATGCAGAAAAACGTATTGAGTCTGATGATACTGATAAAGCTTGGTGGCCTCAATTACACTCGTTTTCTGTTGGTTTGGAAGGTTCTCCTGATTTAGCGGCTGCACAGTTGGTTGCGGATCATATTGGAACTGTACATCACGAAATTAAATTTACTATTCAAGAAGGCTTGGATGCTATTAAAGATGTTATTTATAATATAGAAACCTATGACGTTACAACGATTAGGGCTTCTACTCCAATGTATTTATTGGCACGTGTAATTAAATCCATGGGTGTAAAAATGGTCTTGTCTGGTGAAGGTGCTGATGAGCTATTTGGAGGGTACTTGTATTTTCACAAAGCACCAAACGCTCAGGAATTCCATGAGGAAACTGTTCGGAAATTGAGTAAATTGCATATGTATGATTGTTTGAGAGCAAACAAATCGTTGGCTGCATGGGGTATTGAAGGACGTGTACCTTTCTTAGATAAAGAATTTATGGATGTAGCTATGCGCATCAACCCTCAAGATAAAATGATTAACGGAGAGCGTATGGAAAAATGGGCTATTCGTAAAGCATTTGAAAAATACTTGCCAGAAAGTGTTGCTTGGAGACAGAAGGAACAATTCTCGGATGGAGTGGGGTATAGTTGGATTGATACTTTAAAGGAAGTCGTAGAAAAGGAAGTGACGGATGAGCAATTAGCAAACGCACATTACAAATTCCCAATTCAACCGCCTACATCTAAAGAAGAATATTATTACCGTAGTATTTTTACCGGTCATTTCCCTTCAGATACGGCAGCTAAAAGTGTTCCTCAAGAGGCATCTGTAGCTTGTAGTACTAAAATTGCCTTAGAGTGGGATGAGAGTTTTAAAAACATGAACGACCCTTCGGGAAGAGCAGTAGCTTCTGTTCATGATGATGCTTATTAAGAATAGTGTACCGTATTTTAATGTTCAAAACTGTATAATAAATGCCGTTCTATTCTGTAGAACGGCATTTTTTTGTATATTTTTGAACCATGCAGTATACCGAGGGAGTTTTAGAGGAGACATTAAAAAAATATTTTGGTTATGATACATTTCGTAGCCAACAGAAAGAAATAGTAGAAGCCGTTTTAAAAGGGAAAGATGGCTTGGTGATTATGCCTACAGGAGGAGGTAAATCTATTTGTTTTCAATTACCAGCATTACTTTTTGAAGGCTTGACATTGGTTATCTCTCCATTAATTGCCTTGATGAAAGATCAAGTAGATGGCCTAAATGCCAATGGTATTCCAGCGGCATATTACAATAGTAGCCAAGATCACGAGGATCAAACCGATATTTTTGAGCGTATTTTAAAAAACGAATTAAAGTTATTGTACGTAGCGCCGGAGAGTCTTTCTTTACTAGAAAACATTTTAAAAGAAAAATATATTAGTTGCATTGCCGTAGATGAAGCCCATTGTATATCTTCTTGGGGGCATGATTTTAGACCTTCGTATCAGCAATTGGGTTTTTTTAAACGGACACTTCCTAAGGTGCCAATTATAGCCTTGACTGCTACGGCAGATAAGGCGACTAGAACAGATATTTTAGCACAATTAAGTATTCCTGCCGCTCCGGTTTATATTTCTTCTTTTGATAGAAAAAACATTGAAATAGAAGTACGTACTGCTGATGATAGAATTGGTCAAATTGTACGGTTTGTAAATAAAAGGCCAGGAGATTCGGGTATTATTTATTGCCTGAGTCGTAAAGCTACCGAGCAATTAGCTACAAAATTAGATAAGAGTGGGATTAGTGCAGCAGCATACCATGCAGGGATGTCTTTTGATGATAGAACCCATGTACAAGAAGAGTTTATTTTTGATAAAATCCAAATTGTATGTGCTACCGTGGCATTTGGAATGGGGATAGACAAGTCTAATGTTCGTTGGGTGATTCATTATAATATGCCTAAAAATATTGAAGGATATTATCAAGAAATTGGACGTGCTGGTCGAGATGGATTAAAGTCCAATGCCTTACTTTTTCATAGCTATGCCGATGTAATACAGCTACGAAAATTTACAGAAGGCGCTTCCAATGCGGAAGTACAAGTGGCCAAATTAGAACGGATGAAACAGTTTTCTGAAGCCACTACATGCCGACGAATTTTATTGTTAAGTTATTTTGGAGAGCTATCGGAAAACTGTGGGAATTGCGATGTATGTAAAAATCCACCGCAGATATTTGATGGGACTGTAATTGCCCAAAAAGCCTTGTCTGTAATCTATAGAGTGAAGGAAAAGGAAGCTGTTGGGACCATTGTAGATGTGCTTCGTGGGGCAAAAAATGCAACGGTTCTGGATAAAGGGTATGACCAAATAAAATCCTATGGAATTGGACATGATATCTCTTGGAAAGATTGGCAACAATACATTATTCAATTAACGAATTTGGGCCTGTGTGAAATAGCTTTTCATAAACACAATGCGTTACAGCTAACTGATTTTTCTAAAAAAGTACTTTATAACGGCCAAAAAGTAAGTTTAACCAAGCCTGTAGATTTAAAGAAAATTGCCAAACGTACTGTTCAAAAAGTAACGAAAGTACCACGTAAAACATCGACACTTTTTGATCTATTAAAGAAGCTCCGATTTAAAATAGCGACGGAAGAAGGAATTCCTGCTTATTTAGTATTTAGTGATGCTACTTTAAAAGAAATGGACAGAGCGAGACCGTTGTCTGATGCCGATTTCTTAGATATAAGTGGTGTAGGACAACGAAAATTAGAAGTCTATGGAGATGAATTTATGGCAGAAATTAAGAAGTTTATAAAAGCGAAGCCGAAAAAGAAAAACACCTTTGATGAAACGTTTAAACTATATAAACAAGGTATGTCTGTCGATGAAATTTCCGATCAGCGAGGGTTAAACCCTGTGACTGTGTACTCTCATATTGCAAAATTATTTGCCGATGGAAAAGCAGTTAATCTGTATGATTTTGTTACAAAGGAAGAGGTAGAGAGCGTGAGGATTGCAAAACAAAAACTTGGAAATCCACAAATGTTAAAGCCTTATTACGAGTATTTTGAAGATAAAATAGGATACACAACCATTAGAATGGCTTTGGCAATCTTAGCAAAAAGTTAAGGAGAAGTACGTATTGAACTATTGGAATTGAGAACCACTCATAACGGTTATAGTAATAGGAGACAGACATAATATATTTGATTTGTATGAATTAGGAGTGAATAAAAAATACGTTAATTTAGCAACTAGCAATCATGAATCAAATAATCATCAATCAAACAATAAACCAACCTATAAGAGAGGTGTGGAGGGCTATTACGGAGCTAGATCAAATGACCCAATGGTTTTTTGATGTTATTCCTGCTTTTGAACCTAAAGTAGGTTTTAAAACCAAGTTTGATGTTTTGTCCAGCGATACGGTATTTACACATCTTTGGGAAATTATAGAAGTGATCCCTCAAAAAAAAATCAGCTATAGTTGGAAATATGAAGGCATAGAAGGGGATGCTACGGTGTGTTTTGAATTAACTGAATTTGAAGAGGAGACTATTATACAAGTTACCAGTACTGTTTTGGAGCCATTCCCTACTGATAAAGTTGAGTTTGAAAGGGAAAGTGGTGTTCAAGGATGGACTTATTTTATAAAGGATCGATTAAAAAACTATTTAGAAAACGCTTAAAAAAAGACCACAATTTGTGGTCTTTTTTATTATCTTAATACGAATACCTCACATTTGAATATTCGGCTACATATTCCTACGGTATTGTCCTCCTACCGTAAATAAGGTTTCAGTTATTTGACCAATAGAACATGTTTTAGTGGCTTCCATTAATTGCTCGAAAATATTTTCGTTGTTGATGGATTTTTCTTGTAATAATTGTAATTGAATGGCCGTTTTGTCCTTACGAGTATTGTTTAAGTTTGTTACAGTTTCAATTTGTACTTCTTTTTCTTTTTCGGTAGCTCGGATTACTTCCTCAGGTAATACTGTTGGAGAACCGTCTTTACTTAAAAAGGTGTTGACACCAATAATTGGAAATTTACCAGTGTGTTTTAACGTTTCGTAATACAAACTTTCTTCTTGTATTTTACTACGTTGGTACATCGTTTCCATAGCGCCTAAAACGCCGCCTCTTTCTGTAATTCTGTCAAACTCTGCATACACTGCTTCTTCAAAAAGATCTGTTAATTCTTCTATGATAAAGGCGCCTTGTATTGGGTTTTCGTTTTTTGTAAGGCCTAACTCTTTGTTTATAATTAATTGAATTGCCATGGCTCTACGTACGCTTTCTTCGGTAGGTGTAGTAATGGCTTCGTCGTAGGCATTTGTATGTAAACTATTACAATTATCATAGATAGCATACAAAGCTTGTAAGGATGTTCTTATGTCATTAAAGTCAATTTCTTGAGCATGCAAGGAGCGTCCGGAGGTTTGTATATGATATTTCATCATTTGAGCTCGGGTATTAGCACCGTATTTCTGTTTCATGGCTTTAGACCATATCCTACGAGCTACACGACCAATTACGGCATATTCTGGGTCAACCCCATTGGAGAAGAAAAAGGATAAATTAGGGCCAAATTTGTTGATGTCCATACCTCGAGATAAATAGTATTCCACATAGGTGAACCCGTTGGCTAAGGTAAAGGCTAATTGAGATATTGGATTGGCTCCAGCTTCTGCAATATGGTAGCCGGAAATAGATACGGAATAAAAATTACGTACGTTATTATCGATAAAATATTCTTGCACATCTCCCATGAGTCGCAAGGCAAATTCTGTAGAAAATATACACGTGTTTTGCGCCTGGTCTTCTTTTAAAATGTCGGCTTGTACCGTTCCTCTTACTTTGGAAATCGTTTCATATTTGATTTTTGTGTAGATGTCCTGTGATAATACTTCATCTCCAGTAACTCCTAATAAAAATAATCCTAAACCGTCATTTCCTTCTGGTAGTGTTCCTTGGTATTGTGGACGTTTCGTGCCTTTAGAGGTGTAAATTGCTGTAATTTTTTCGTTTACCTCCTTTTCTAAATGATTTTCTTTGATGTATTTTTCACATTCTTGATCTATGGCTGCATTCATGAAAAAACCTAAAAGCATCGGAGCAGGACCGTTAATGGTCATGGAAACGGAAGTCATAGGAGCTGTTAAGTCAAAACCTGAGTAGAGCTTTTTAGCATCGTCTAAACAACAGATAGAAACACCGGCATTTCCGATTTTCCCATAAATATCGGGTCTTAGGTCAGGGTCATTTCCGTAGAGTGTTACACTGTCAAAAGCTGTAGAGAGTCTTTTTGCGGGCATACCTAAACTTACATAGTGGAAACGTCTGTTGGTGCGTTCGGGACCACCTTCCCCTGCAAACATTCTTGTTGGATCTTCTCCTGTTCTTTTGAATGGGTATATTCCAGCAGCAAAAGGAAATTCTCCAGGTACGTTTTCCTGTAAGGTCCAAAATAAGATGTCTCCCCAAGCTTCGTAGGAAGGCATGCATATTTTTGGAATTTTTGTATGCGAGAGTGATTCGCTATGCGTGGCTATTTTAATTTCTTTGTCACGTACTTTAAAAATAAAAATATCGTCTTTATAGCGTTGTTTTTTTGTGTTCCATTGGATAATAATATTCCAATGGTGTGGATTTAAATCCATTTTTACTCGGGCAAACTCTTTAAATAAAAGGCCTAAGAATGCTATATTTTCTTTCTGTTCAAGTTGTAAAAGGATCGCATCTTCTTTTAATCCATTTTCTGATAAAAACTGATCAGGGTTTTTGTTGATATTGGCAACAGAACAAATGGTTTTAAAAACACCAAATAATTTTTGAGCGATTTCTTTTTGAATAGTACTCTGGAGATTATAGTTTCTGTTGTTTTCGGAAATTTCAGATAAATAACGCGTTCTGTTGGGAGGAATGATATACTGTTTTTCACTCATTCGCTTGGTGATTTCAAACGAGCTCTCGAAATTTGCTTTTGTTTTTTTGTTCAATTTACTAATTAGAACACGGTATAAATTGTTGGCTCCAGGGTCATTAAACTGAGATGCAATAGTTCCGTAAACAGGCATGTTGTCTAGGTCTTCATCCCATAAATTATGATTACGTTGGTATTGTTTTCTCACGTCTCTCAAGGCATCTAAAGCGCCTCTTTTATCAAATTTATTCAGTGCAATGACATCGGCAAAATCGATCATGTCAATTTTTTCTAACTGCGTGGCAGCACCGTAATCTGGTGTCATCACATATAAAGAAACATCAGAATGATCAAGGATTTCGGTATCACTTTGGCCAATCCCTGAAGTTTCTAAAATTACTAGGTCAAAAGCTGCAATTTTTAAAATATTGATGGCATCACTTACATGTTTTGATAAGGCTAAATTAGATTGTCTAGTGGCTAAAGAACGCATGTAAACACGATCTGTTTTAATAGCGTTCATCCGGATTCTGTCTCCTAAAAGGGCTCCTCCGGTTTTACGTTTGGAAGGATCAACAGAAACAATGGCTAGTTTTTTAGTTGGGAAATCCTGTAAGAAACGTCGTACCAATTCATCTACTAAACTTGATTTTCCAGCACCTCCAGTTCCTGTAATTCCCAATACAGGAATGTTAGATTTCGCTGATTCTTCTCTAATTTTATTTATAAAGTCACGGTGTTTATCTGAAAAATTTTCAGCAGCAGAAATAGCATTGGCAAGTGTTTTTATATTTTGACTTCTTAGGTCATTAATGTTACAATCTAATTTCTCACCTGTGGGATAATCACATTGGGCAATCATATCATTGATCATCCCTTGAAGCCCCATTTTTCTACCATCATCTGGTGTGTATATTTTTGTAATCCCATAAGCCATTAATTCCTTAATTTCTGAAGGTAAAATTACACCGCCACCGCCACCAAAGATTTTAATTTTAGGAGCTCCTTTTTCCTGAAGTAAGTCATACATGAATTTAAAATATTCATTATGTCCTCCTTGGTAAGATGTTATTGCAATAGCGTTGGCGTCTTCTTGAATAGCTGTATTTACAACTTCTTCCACGCTTCTGTCGTGCCCTAGATGGATTACTTCTACGCCTGTGGCTTGGATAATGCGCCGCATTACATTTATAGAGGCATCGTGCCCATCAAAAAGAGAGGCAGCCGTTACAATTCGTATTTTATTGCTTGGGATGTATGGTTTTTCTTGTGTCATTTGTTAGTATTGTTGAGCTGCAATTTAATAAAATAATTTTCTAAGCATGTTCTCGTATTAAGAATATTTTAAAAAGACCTCAGTCTGGTTTTGTATTTTTCAATAAAAAAGGTGTTTTTATGCATAAAATCTTTTTTTGTTGGTGATGAACCTACACTGGATGGCTAGTTTGAAGCAGGAGTTGTACAAAGTAATTTTTATTATAAAAAAGTATTTTTTTTGTCCGAGTCTGCCTCATGACCATTCCTTTGTTTTTCGAAGGAGAAAAGGGGTGTACACATCGTACAGTGTTTTTTTTGAAAAGTGTTTTTACTTGGATGCTTTTAAAATGTTTTTTGAAAAGAGTATACTAACTTCTGGTTTATAGGGAGACATCTTGTTCGGCATGATTGTTGCATAAATTTAATTAAGTTTGCAAGCCAACTATTTAGTTGTTTTGTGAGTCTTATTGGTCTATCTATGATGGATTTTTTGTGTCACCTAAAAAACAAAATAATGAAGATTTTAAAATTACTTTCAGTGTTCGTATTTGCGTTCCTATTAAATTCATGTGTAAGTATTCGAGTAAGTTCGGATTATGATTCTAATACAGATTTTTCTCAATACAAAACCTTCGCTTTTTATAAAAAGGGAATTGATAAAGTAGAAATATCATCATTAGATAAAAAACGTATTTTAGCAGCGGTAGAACATGAATTATTAGCCAAAGGGTTTACCAAGTCTGATAATCCAGATGTATTGGTTAATATTTTTACAAAAGCGCAACAAAAGGTGAATGTATATCAAAATGGAGGTCATTATAATATGTGGCATCCATGGTATTATGGAGCAAATTATGGAACACATATTTCTAAATATACGGAAGGTACGTTGTTTGTTGATTTGATTGATGCTCATAAGAAAGAATTGGCTTGGCAAGGAATTGGTTCTGGAGCTTTAGTTAAGACGGGGAATGTTGCAAAGAAAGAAGCGAAAATAAAAGAGTTTATTTTTGAAATAATGAAAAATTATCCGCCAATTAAGTAATTGGAGGACTTTTAGTGTGGTCATAATAGTAAGTTGATTTTATCGATGTGGATTGATTAGGATAGAATTAGATAAAAAAACTTACTGTTATGACTTTTTTTTATACTTTTATTTTATGGAATTTAAAAAATTTAGCCCTTTAGAAGAGGACGATTACTATACAAATGAACAAGGGTATAGGGTGTTTACGGAGAAGTATCATTTAAAAAGAGGTTATTGCTGTAAGAGTGGATGTAAGCATTGTCCTTATGGTTATGATAAGAAAACAGATAGAATTAATTAAACAAAAAGAGGATGTTAAGAAAAATTGCAATGGTTGTATTGTTACTGCAGTTCACAGCTTGTGCTGAGTTACAACAAGTAATAAATCAACTCCCTACAGAAGGGAATGCTGGCATTGGAAATGCTCAAATAGGAGCTGGGTTAAAGCAGGCTTTGGACAATGGAATTACAAAACAGGTAAGTAAATTGGCTTTAAAAGATGGCTTTAATAAAAATAGTTTGGTGAAAATTTTATTACCTGCCGAACTTCAAAAGGTTGACAAAACGTTGCGCTCTATTGGCTTGAGTCATTTAGCAGACGAAGGATTGAAAGTAATGAATAGAGCTGCTGAAGATGCAGTTTCAGAAGCTATTCCTGTATTTGTAAGTGCTATAAAAGGGATGACTTTTAGTGATGCTAAACAAATATTATTGGGAGATCAGATGGCAGCAACTAATTATTTGCAGCGTTCTACCTCTTCATCACTGTATGAAAAATTCAATCCAATTATTGAAAATTCATTTCAAAAAGTAGGTGCTGACCAAATTTGGAGGAATCTTATAAACAAGTACAATAGCGTACCGTTTGTGAATAAAGTGAATCCAGACCTAACGGATTATGTAACAACCGAAGCTTTATCAGGAGTATTTAAAATGGTTGCAGTAGAAGAAAAAAATATTAGAACTAAGTTAAGTTCTCGAAATACCGATTTATTGCGAAAGGTTTTTGCCTTGCAGGATAAGGTTAGTTATTAATAGGTAAATAAATTAATACAGTGAGTTGGATATATTTAATTATAGCGGGTATTTTTGAAATTGGATGGCCTTTAGGGTTTAAGATGTCTCAAAATTCTCCCCATAAATTTATTTGGATATTGGTGTCCGTTGTTTCCATGGCTTTGAGTGGTTATTTTTTATGGAATGCACAAAAAGACATTCCTATTGGAACTGCTTATGCTGTTTGGACTGGGATTGGAGCCATAGGTACATTTATTATTGGGATTGCATTTTTTAATGATGCAGCAAGTATATGGCGCATGTTGTCTGTATTGCTAATAGTTGTAGGTCTGGTAGGTCTTAAATTAGCGACTTAATAAGCGAATAGAATTATAAAAAAATAGACAGTAGTTTTAAAAACTGCTGTCTATTTTTTTTTGTAATTGTTTAAAGTAATCAAACGCTTTGAGTAAACGAGAGCCATACCAGCTAAAATATTCTCCATCGGCAAAAACGGTCATGGATCTGTTAGCATATGTAGCTATTTCAAAAGCATGATCATCGGTAAATTTGAAAGGTTCCGATGGAAGTAATACAACTCTTGGGTCTCCAGAAAATCTAATTTTTTCCAAAGGGATAGTAGGGTAGCGCTCTAAGTTTTGATAGATATTATCAAATTTATTTAATTTTAATACCTCATTGATAAAAGTATTATTTGCGGCCACCATCCATGGTTCTGCCCAAATAAAATAGGCCGCTTTTCTAGTCGGCATATCTTTCATAAATAATTTAAAATCATCTAATTTAAAGTTGATTTTTGAAACTAAATTTTTCGCTTCTGTTCGGCAAGAAAGGATATTTCCTAATTGCTGAATTAATTCCAAAGAATCTGAAATTGTGTTTACCTCAGAAACATAAACGGGAGCTATTTCAGAGAGTGCTGCTACCATTTCTGGTGTATTTTCCTCTTTGTTGCAAATAATAAGGTCTGGAGCTAATTCTTTAACCCGTTCTATATTCACTTTTTTAGTGCCTCCAATACTTTTTTTAGTCGTTAAAAAGTGAAAAGGATGTACACAATAGCTTGTAATTCCTACAATAGTATCTTCCACCCCTAAATCAAATAATAATTCAGTAATAGAAGGGACTATACTAATAATGCGTGTTGGAGTTTTGGAAAGTTCCAATGTTCTCCCTAATTGATCTTTATATATGTTCATTTTTATAAAGCAGCTAATATTGTAGCCATTTCTAATTGTAATTCTTTTGATTTAGTTGCTGCAATTTGAGCAAAATCTTCTCCGTTTCCTGCGTAGATTATTCCTCGAGAAGAATTGATTAATAAACCACAGTCTTTAGTAATTCCATATTTACACACGTCTTGAAGGTTTCCTCCTTGTGCTCCCACGCCAGGTACTAATAAGAAGTGATTTGGCACTATTTTTCGGATGCCTTCAAAATAAGCTGCTTTGGTAGCCCCAACTACAAACATTAAGTTTTTTGAGTTTTTCCAAGTAGTAGCAGTTTCTAATACGTGCTTGTATATTTCTTGCTTTTCTGTTTTCAATCCTTGGAAGTCCAAGCCTCCAATATTAGATGTTAAGGCTAATAGGATGGTGGTTTTATCTTCAAAAGCTAAAAATGGTTCTACAGAATCTTTTCCCATATATGGTGCTACGGTAACAGAATCAAAATTTAAATCCTCAAAGAAAGCTTTTGCATACATTGTAGAAGTGTTTCCTATATCTCCACGTTTAGCATCTGCAATGGTAAAAATATCAGGATGGTTTTCATTTAAATAATTGATGGTTTTTTCTAAAGATTTCCAACCTTTAATTCCATAGGCTTCATAAAAAGCGGTGTTGGGTTTATAAGCCACGGCAAGATGATGAGTCGCATCGATAATTTGTTTGTTGAATTCAAAAATAGGATCATCGCAAGACAGTAAATGTTTAGGGATTTTTGTCATATCCACATCTAGTCCGATGCATAAAAATGATTGTTTCTTTTTTATCTGAGCGATTAATTCTTGCGTTGTCATATGGTGGTTTTAGATTGCAAAAATAGTCTTTTTAGTATAAAGTAAAAACCTTAAAAGTAACATTAATTTGGATATCAATCGTTTTCGTTACTTTGTGATAAACGGATTTTTAACAAGCAATTTTTAATGTACATTTGTGGGATTAATATAAGGATACGAAATTATCTTAAAAATAGACCAAAATGAGAAAATATATAGTTGCAGGTAACTGGAAAATGAACAATGATATTAACGAATCTAAAGCATTAGTAAACGAGCTAGTAGCTGCTGTTAATTCAAAAACATTAACCAATACAAGAGTGGTGGTTGCACCAACATTTGTAAACTTAGTGAACGTTCAAGAATTGGCTAAAGATACTGCTGTTGAAGTTGCTGCTCAAAACATGCATCAAGCAAAAAGTGGTGCTTTTACTGGAGAGATTTCTGCAGAGATGTTAACTTCTATCGGTTTAAAATCTGTTATTTTAGGACATTCAGAAAGACGTGAGTATTTTGGAGAAACGGATGCTTTATTGGCAGAGAAAGTGAATACTGCTTTAGCAAATAATTTAGAAGTAATTTTCTGTTTTGGTGAAGTATTAGAAGATAGAAAATCAGAAAATCACTTTACAGTGGTTGAATCTCAAATAAAAAATGCTTTGTTTCATTTAGAGGCAAGCGCATGGTCTAAGATTGTATTGGCATATGAGCCAGTATGGGCTATTGGAACTGGAGAAACAGCATCACCAGAACAAGCACAAGACATGCATGCTTTTATCCGTGGATTGGTAAAAGAGCAGTACGGAAATGACGTTGCAGAAAATGTTTCAATTTTGTATGGAGGTAGTGTAAAACCTGCCAATGCAAAAGAAATCTTTTCTAAAAATGATGTAGATGGAGGATTGATTGGTGGAGCTGCATTAAATGCAAGCGATTTTACCGCTATCATTGACGCTACATTGTAGTATAAAAATTAATTTGGTTTTATTAGAGCTTATGAGTGTTGGATTTTCCAAAAACTCATAAGCTCTTTTGTTGTATATTTGCACACTTATGGATACAATTTATATAGGTTATACCTTTAAGGTCCACCCGTTACAACCGGGGACCGAAATTTTAATTGCAGAACTTGGCTTTGCAGGTTTTGAGAGTTTTGTTGAGAATGAAGATGGCGTTATTGCTTACATTCAAAAGAATGAATGGGATGCAGGGATTTTAGAAGCTATTAATATTTTAAAATCAGAGGAATTTACCATTAGTTTTGAGCAAGAAGAAATTGAGCAAACAAACTGGAATAGTGAATGGGAAAAGAATTTTAATCAAATAGAAGTTGATGGAATTGTAAGTGTTCGTGCTCCTTTTCATGAGAACCCTAACTTGGAATATGATATCGTGATAGAACCAAAAATGAGTTTTGGAACAGGACATCACGAAACGACACATTTAATGATTCAACATTTATTAGCTATTGATGTAGCGGATAAAAAAGTGTTGGATATGGGCTGTGGAACGGGTATTTTGGCCATATTTGCTGAAATGAGAGGAGCGAAGCCGATTGATGCCATTGATATAGACCAATGGTGTTATGAAAATTCTATCGAAAATGTAGAACGCAATAAATGTACAGAGACTTCCGTTTTTGTAGGAGAAGCTTCTTTGTTAAAAGGAAAATCATATGACGTGATTATTGCAAATATCAATAGAAATATTTTATTGAATGATATGAATGCGTATATTGATTGTTTAAATGATGGAGGAACCTTGTTATTAAGTGGTTTTTATAAGGAAGATATTCCTGTGATAGACGCCGAGGTAACAAAATACCCAATGACGCAAGTGTCGTTTAAAGAACGCAATAATTGGGTGGCAGTAAAATATAATAAAGCATAATAATAGAGACTATGAGTACACAAACTGAAATTTTAGAAGAGGTAGACGTATTGGAGAAGGAAGTGATGAACCACGAGATAGTGTTGTTTAATGATGATGTAAATACATTTGATTTTGTGATTGATAGTTTAATAGATGTATGTGATCATTCTTTAGAGCAAGCTGAACAATGCACTATGTTGGTCCATTATAAAGGTAAATGTACCGTTAAAACTGGAGAATATGAGCGTTTGAAATCACAATGTTCTAAGCTTTTAAGTTTAGGTTTGTCTGCTGAGATAGTTTAAAAAACAGTATGGTAAAACATAAAAAAAGCTAGTAAATTTTTAATTTACTAGCTTTTTTTCTATTATAATATAGGGAGGTGTTTTTATAAAAGGTTTTTGGATTGAATTAGTTTGTCCAATATAAACTCTACACCATTGTCATTATTACTCTTTGTGTTAAATCGGGCAGTTTCTTTTACGTCTTCACAAGCATTTTCCATAGCATAACTAAAACTAGCTTGTTCTAACATTTCTATATCGTTATTGTAATCGCCAAAAGCCATGGTTTCTTCCTTACTGATGTTTAGTAAGTTTTGTAATTGCTTTATAGCGGCACCTTTATTAGTAGATGGAGAGGAAATGTCTAGCCAGTTTTCTCCTGATATTTTGACCAAATTTTCTCCTTGTAAATGCTTTACAAAAGGATAAATATGATCTATAGAATTTTCAAAGTGATAGGTGGCTACTTTAAATATTTCGTCATCAGTAATGCTTTTTAAATCCTTTACCTGTTCAAATTGTGTGTAATATTCCTTGAAAATAGAAATAAAATTTTGGTCAGTAGATTCTATATAAGCATTTTTCTTACCACAAAGCACTATATAGGCACCATCCGTTTTTCTTAAAGCATCAATAATCTTGTTAATTTGATTTTGAGCAATGGTACTTGTGGATATTATTTCTCCATTATAGTTTGTCATTCCACCATTTTCTGCAATAATGGTAATATCGTCCTTTATGTTGTATAATTTTTCCAGCATACTATAATATTGACGACCACTTGCGGCAACAAAATGTATGTTGTGTTTCTTTAATTGAGCAAATAAACGGAAAAACTCTGGGCTTACTTCTCCCCAATCATTTAGTAAAGTACCGTCCATATCGGTAACTACCATTTTTACTTTAGACAAATCCAACATATAAAATATTTAAGCTGTAAAAATAGTTGTTGTAAATCACAATTGGTTCATTTTAACAGAAAGTTTATGTAAATAATTTAAGGAATTTTTACCTACAAAAATTGCCCCACCATTAGGAGGGAAACTCCTATGAAAAATGCTTGATTTATGGTGTTTGTTTATTTTTATAAAGGGATGTTTCCATGCTTGCGTTTAGGCTGTTGAACTCGTTTCCCTTCCAACATATTAAAGGCCTTTATTAATTTTCGCCTTGTTGTTTTAGGTGAAATTACTTCATCTATAAAACCACGTTGTGCAGCAATATATGGATTTGCAAATTTCTTGGCATATTCTGCTTCTTTTTCGGTTAGGATTAGGGAGGGATCTTCTGCCTTTGCAATTTCTTTTTTGAAGATAATTTCACTGGCACCTTTAGCACCCATCACAGCTATTTCTGCAGTAGGCCATGCCAAGTTTAAATCGGCACCTATATGTTTTGAATTCATAACATCATAAGCTCCTCCGTAGGCTTTTCTGGTGATCACAGTAATTCTAGGAACAGTTGCCTCACTTAAAGCGTAGAGTAATTTGGCGCCATTTGTAATGATTCCATTCCATTCTTGGTCTGTGCCAGGTAAAAACCCAGGCACATCCACTAAAACTAATAAAGGGATATTAAAACTATCGCAAAAACGTGTAAAACGTCCCGCTTTTTTGGAACTGTCTACATCTAAACATCCGGCTAGATGTTTAGGTTGATTGGCTATAATTCCAACGCTTTTGCCTGCCAATCTTGCAAAACCCACAATTATATTTGAGGCATAATCCTTTTGTATTTCAAAAAATGAAGCTTGGTCAATAATACCATTGATTACCAAGTGCATATCATAGGGCTTGTTACGGTTTTCTGGCAAAATTTCCTCTAATTCAGTCCTTACTTCATCTTCTAATATAAAAGAGAGGGAGGCTGGTTTTTGTTCGTTGTTTTGCGGAAGATAACTTAGTAATTTTTTAAGGTCTTCTAAACAAGCGATGTCATTGGAAGAGGTTACATGTGTTACTCCAGACTTAGTGGCATGTGTACTTGCTCCTCCTAAATCTTCAGCGCTTACTTCTTCATTGGTAACTGTTTTAACAACGCTTGGGCCGGTGACAAACATATAACTGCTGTTTTTTACCATCAATGTAAAGTCTGTCATGGCAGGGGAGTAGACGGCACCTCCTGCACAGGGGCCCATAATAGCAGATAGTTGAGGTATTACTCCTGAAGCTTGTACGTTTCTATAAAAAATATCAGCATAACCACCTAGTGATTTTACACCTTCTTGAATTCTAGCACCTCCTGAATCATTTAATCCTATTATGGGAGCGCCTACTTTTAACGCATGATCCATTACTTTGCATATTTTTTCAGCGTGAGTTTCTGATAATGAGCCTCCAAAAACTGTAAAATCTTGAGCATAGATATATACAAGTCTGTTGTGAATAGTTCCATAACCCGTAATAACACCATCTCCAAAATACAGTTCTTTTTCTGTATCAAAATCAGTATTTCTGTGGGTTACTAGCATGCCCATTTCTTCAAATGAGCCATTGTCTAGTAAGTAGTCTACTCGTTCCCTTGCAGTAAGTTTTTTTTTGAGGTGCTGTTTGTTTATTCTATGTTGTCCTCCTCCTAAATGTGCGAGCTCAACTTTTTCTTTTAATATTTTAAATTTTGAATTCATATCGGTTGCTTAGGATGTTATTGTGGCTACTCTAAGTTGTGCTTTATCTTCTATGTATAGTTTTAAAGCGATAAGGGCGGCTAGTTTTGCATTTTCTTTCATTTTTCCTTCCAGTAATTTGGAAGAGTAGTAGTTTTTAACAAAGTGAGTGTTGAAATTACCCGTAATAAATGCTTCATGTTGGCAAACAAACTTACCGAAAGGAAGTGTGGTTTTTACCCCTTTAATATGATAGTTGTCTATAGCAAATAGCATGCGTTGTATGGCTTCTGACCTAGTGGATCCGTAGCTGATAAGTTTAGACAGCATTGGGTCGTAATAAATGGGAATGTCCATCCCTTCTTCAAAACCATCATCTACTCTAATTCCATTGCCTGATGGAGGTTTATACGTTTCTAAGAAACCTACACTAGGTAAAAAATCATTCAGAGGATCTTCAGCATAAACACGTAATTCAATAGCATGTCCTTTCATTTTTATGTCTTCTTGCTTGATGTTTAAGATTTCTCCTTTTGCAATTTTTATTTGTAGTGACACCAAGTCTAGTCCTGTTATGAATTCTGTAACAGGATGTTCAACCTGTAGTCTTGTGTTCATTTCTAAAAAATAGAAATTGTTTTGGTCGTCCAATAAAAACTCTACTGTTCCGGCCCCCACATAATCACATGATTTTGCCACTAAAATTGCAGCTTGTCCCATTTTTTCTCTCAACGCTGGTGTTAAAATAATAGAAGGAGCTTCTTCTAGAACTTTCTGATGGCGTCGTTGGATACTGCATTCGCGTTCAAATAGGTGAATTATATTACCATGTGTATCCGCCATTATCTGAATTTCGATATGTCTAGGTGATGAAATGTATTTTTCTATAAATACGGAGCCATCTCCAAAAGAAGATTCGGCTTCGCTTATAGCACGTTCCATTTGATCGGCTACATTACCCTCATCTTCTACGACTCGCATTCCTTTACCACCTCCTCCAGCTGATGCTTTTATTAAGATGGGAAAACCCATTTTTATTGCAATTTGGGTTGCTTCCTTTACATCGGTTACTGCCTTGTCTATTCCGGGGACCATCGGTATGTCGTAATTTTTCACTGCCTTTTTAGCGGCAAGTTTACTTCCCATTACTCGGATGGCATGAGCGTTTGGTCCAATAAAAATAATCCCATTTTTAGTGACTTTTTCTGAAAATGAGGCATTTTCACTCAAGAAACCATAGCCTGGATGAATGGCATCTACTCCTAATTCTAAAGCAGTTTCTATAATTTTGTCACCTAGTAGATAGGATTGATTAGAAGGAGATTCTCCTATGTATACAGCTTCATTAGCATACCGGATATGTGGTGAATTCCTATCAACTTCTGAATAAACGGCTACGGTTTTTATTCCCATTTTATGGGCAGTTTTCATTATTCGAATAGCTATTTCCCCTCTGTTTGCAATTAATATTTTTTTCATGTAGGTGCTTTTTATGTTCCTGGATTTTTTGGAGTCGTTATGTAACTTTCAGTATGATATATCAGGAGGGATTGATTTATTCCATTTTTATTAAAAGCGTCCCTTTTTCTACACTTTCTCCTTTTGATATATGGACAGATTTAATTTTCCCACTATTGGGTGCGTTTAACGTGTTTTCCATTTTCATGGCCTCTAAAATTACAAGCGGATCTCCCTTTTTAATAACCTGTCCTTCCGTTGCAGTAATATCCAAAATAAAACCAGGCATTGGTGCTTTGAGTTCATTTGAAAGTGAATCGTTTTCAAGAGTAAAACCTAACTTTTTTATAAGTAAATCTAGATTGTCTTCTAATGTGATATCGTAGTCTTCTGAACCTATTTTAATGGAGTACTTTTTAGCATGGAAATCTTTTTTTGTTACAGAAATTTTATGGGAAGTGTTGTTTACCAATACATGAAGTCTGTCCTTTTTTAATGAAGGTATATTAAGATTCACTAAATCGTTTTCGTTCAGGTTAAAATCAAATTGCTTATTAACAGTAATGTGATAGTCTTTTTTCATAGGATTCTTTTGTTTTATTGGTAAGATGTTATTATTTAAGCAATTAGATTTGATTTGTAAATTACAATAATCTATAGAATAGTGTTATGAAAATATGGTATTAATTTACTTGTTTTTTTCTTTAATTAATAATTATAAACGAGGTTATTCGATGAATGTTTTGTTGAACGTTAAAATAAATGTGTATTTATGAGTATATTGCATGATCTATTGTGTATAATTAATAGGTCTTGAAATTTAATCTTCCCCAAATGAAAAATCAATCAGGAACACCTAATAATCTAGCATATATTAAAACAAATAATAGGGCTTTCGCAGATCACGAAAAGATTAAGAGCACTGCTTTTGGCTATGCTGTTTTGAAAGGTGTTCATGCAATGGTTGCCATTATAAACGAAGACAATTATTTGGTTTTTACGAGTGATTTATTCGTGAAAAATTTTAACTATGATGGTAAGGGTAATTTCATTGGTAAAAAAATAGGGGAAACCCTTAGGTGTATTTATTATGATCCAAAATTAGGCTGTGAAGGAAAAAAGATCTGTTCTTCTTGTGGGGTTTCATCAATTCTAAAAGAAGATAATAATGTGGATGAAACAGAAAGTGTTGCTGCTACAATTGTTGCTCAAACAGGGGATTTAATAATAGAGAAAAGCTACGAATTGTACAGCGTAAATATCGAGCTGGAAGGAGATAAGTTTAAAATGTTAACTATAAATGATATTAGTGATCTAAAGCGTAAGGATAGTTTGGAGAAGGTGTATTTACGACGGATGGATAATCAGTTAGCTGTCGTAAAAGAGCAATCTGATATTCTTAGGAAACAAGTGGTACTTGAAAATAAGATTGATATAGGTTTATATGATTCATTAGGCGAAACAATATTACAATTAAAAGAAAAAACATCTTTTCAGCAAATTTTTTCAGAAGCTCAAAATGAGACGCTTACTGTAATTAATGAAAAATTGAGTTCAGTAGAAGTGTATACTATGTTAACTAATGATTTTTCCGGGAGATGTGCTAATAAAAGAATTAAAATTAAGAAGGGCTTAGAGTTTGAAGTTTTTAATTTTTACTCCGACAAAAATATTTTAGGAAGCGCTATTGTGGCAATTCTAGAAAATGCTTTAGCGGCATCAACAATTAACAGTAACATCATTATTAGTATGAGTCGTGTTAATGAGAGTGTAGTGATTTCTGTTCATAACGAGGCAGTAATGTCTGCTTACGTTCAACTTCAAGTATTTAGAAATATGAATGGAATTGGTACATATGGTGCTAAATTGTTCATAGAAAAATACTTGAAAGGAGAGGTGTATTTCTCTTCCATAGATGGGTTGGGAACTACTTTTTATTTAAAATTACCTCTGTTAATGATTTGTTAGTTTTTATTAGTGAATTTATTTAAAATACCTAACAATGTTTTTTTATTTACAGGTTTAGATATGGCATCATCGCAACCATAACTCAATGCTTTATTTACATCTGATTCCATGGCATAAGCCGATAATGCAATTATAGGTAATTGAGGGTGTTTTTGTTTTATAATTTCGGTTGCTTCTAAACCATTCATTATAGGCATTTTTACATCCATTAATACAAAGTCTATCGTTTGGGAATGCTCATTGCAAACGTCTATAGCTTCCTTCCCATTAGAAGCTTCTAGAATAATAAAATTATCATCGGAAAATACTTCTTTTATAAACATGATATTAAATATTTCATCATCAGCGACTAGTATCGTTCTGTTTTTTTTGGTTTTTGGTGGTAATTTATGCGAAATTTCAGTTTCAGTTTCAGTTTCAGTTTCAACTCCATTTTCAATTTTGATTGAATTGGTGTTTATTTTATAAGGGATCGTAAAATAAAAGCTTGCTCCTTCAGAATAAATAGACTCTACCCAAATTTCTCCACCGAGTAAGTTTACTAACTTTTGAGAAATAGACAGTCCTAAACCATTCCCTCCAAAATGTGTTGAAATATCAAAATCTGCTTGAGTAAACCTATTAAAAATCTTGTCTTTATTGTTTTTTTCAATTCCTATTCCTGTATCTTTTACATAAAACTGGATGTTATTTGAAGAGAGAGAATACCCAATGTCTATGCTCCCTTCATCGGTGAATTTTAAGGCGTTTGAAACTAAGTTGTTTAAGATCTGTTGTATTTTAGAAATATCGGATTCTACTATGAAATTTGATGTTAGTCCTGGGTTTATTTTTAACTGTATGTTCTTGTCGTCTGCCTTTCCTTTAAAAAAGGCCTCGGTGATAGAAAGGATTTTATTTAAATTTACAGCTTCTTTTTTTATATGTACCATTCCAGCTTCTATCTGGGAAATATCTAAAATGTTATTTACAATATTTAATAATTGTTTGCTGCTGTTTATGACAATATCTGCGTAGTATTTTCTGTCCTTGTCGTTAAGGTTTGGTTCTAAAAATAATTCAGAAAACCCAATAATACCATTCATAGGTGTTCTTATTTCATGACTCATATTTGCTAAAAATGCCGATTTTAGTTTATCGGATTGTTTGGCTTTTTCTAATGCTGTCTTCAGTGCTTTTTCAGCATATTTACGATCCGTAATGTCTCTGAAAACTGCATGTAATATGGTGTTTCCTTGGCCTGTTTCAATTGAAGAGATAGATACTTCTACAGGAAATGTACTCTTATCTGTCTTTTTTAAGAACCATTCAAATTGGTGTTTTCCTCTTTTTTTTGCTTTTTGATGATGTTTTAAAATTATTTTTTTTGAGGATTTCCCATTGGGTTGATATTTTGGAGAAATATCTGATATTTGTTTGTTTAAAATATTTTTTTTATTTTTTATCCCTAATGTTTTTAAAGCTGCTTTATTATAATCAATAATAAAATCATTGGATAAAATAAGAACAGGGTCATTTGATTTTTTAAATAAATTTCGATATTTTTTTTCAGAGATTTCTGTTTTTTTATTTGCTTCTACTTCGTCTGTAATATCTTGAGTAAGTGAGGCGCTTCCAGTAATTTTATTGTTTTCGTCTCTTAAAGAGATAATATACCATCTGGTGGTCCTATAAATTCCTTGTTTAGTTTTGGTTTGAATGGTATACTGTATATTTTTGTTTTCTTTAAGATGTTTAAAAAAAATAGTTTTATCATCTTTAGGAATTTTTAATGTCATTAACTCATAAAAATTCTGACCAATAGCTTCTGTAGCGGTATGTCCAAATATTTTTTCAGCGGAATGATTCCAACTCATACAATTAAAATCAAGATCCCATGTAATAGCAGCTAAAGGAGTGTTATCTAATTGGTCTTGAAGTCTGTTTTTACTCTCTTCTAGTAGTTTTTCTGTAGTACGTTGTTCGGTGATATCATTAAAACTAAATAATATTTTTTTATAAGTCTTCTGAGAGATTTCGGGGATAATAGCTGTTACTATAATTGTTTTTTTCTCTCCATCTATTATCATTGGGTATTCTCCTGTGCATCTTCGTTTGTTTTTAAAGATACTATCTAAGCATTTTAAAGTGGCAGGAAGTGCTTCGGGTCTTAAAAACTCTGTAAGGTTTTTAGGGAGATTACTTGTCCCTATTATTTTAAATAATTCTAAGCTTTTTTTATTAGCATTTTTCAAGAAAATATTAGAAGTTATAAATTTTAAATCTTGAGGGTTTTTATTTATATAAGTAATAAAATCTGTGACACCCTGCTGTTTTAGTTTGTCAAAATATAGTTTTACTTTGGATAAATCTTGGATCCAAATAGGAGATGCAGCGTCTTGAAATAATCCCCATGCTTCTTCTTGATTTCTTACAGCTTCTTCTTTGTTTTTTGCACTTTGGATCTCTGCAGCAATCCGAGTAGAAAAAATTTGAATAATTGTTTTAGTAAATTTTTCATCTTTAATTGGTTTTTTGAATAAAGAAGCAATGATTCCTATAGGGTTATTATCTTTATCAAAAAGTGCTACTCCAATGTATCCTTCGAAATTCTGATCAATTAAAAATTGATCTTTTGGGAATAATTTAGCGACATTTTTAGGAATGCTACTTACCGTGCAATTAAATGCTATCTCACAAGGTGTGTCTTTGGTATTGTAGTCAAAATTAGGTAAACTCTTTTGTCGGTCAGAAACGGCAATGGTTTTAATATTACTTTGATCATTATTATTTAGAAAACCTATGAGTGTAAAATCAGACTGTAGACTTTTTGTGATTTCTATACATATCGTATCTAAAAATTCTTTACCTATTACATTAGAGGTGGAGTTTGTAATTTGGTCTAAGCTATATTTTAGTTTTTGTTGTTCCGTTACATCCTTAATAACTCCTCGGTAGTTTTTTATTGTTCCATCTTTATTTTTGTGTGATACGTTTGTTTCTGAAACCCAAACAATGTCACCATTTTTCTTAATAATTCGATATGGAGGATAGGTAACGGATTCATTATTTACTATTCTAGATATGGAGTTGTTTTTATGTCTTACTACATCTTCTGGATGTATAATTGATACATAATCGGTGTTTTTAGAAAGAAAATCCTCTTTAGAATATCCTATTAGTTTTTCTACATTATTTGAAACATACTTAATTGGTAAACCTGGTTTGTTTAGCCAAATAAATGATACATGAGAGCTTTCTTTTAAAAATTTATAGGCTTCTGATTTGTTTTTGTCTTTTTCAACTTTCTTTGTAACATCACTAAAAAATAATGAAACACCATTTTCTGAAGGTATTATTTTATTGTGATACCACTTTTTCCAAGGGGCAAAATAACTGGTGAAAGAGATTTTTTTATTTTGGTCAATGGCTTTATAGAAATTATCAAAAAAGGCATCACCTTCTTTTTCTGGAAATTCTTCCCAAAGATTTTTTCCGAGTAGGTAAGATGCAGATTTTCCTAATAGTTTTTCGGCTTTTTTGTTGAGGTATAAATAGGTGCCGTTCTTGTCTACAAGAGTGAAACCTTCATCCATATTTTCTAGGGTATCACCCAGAATCGGGTGAATAGTAGCAGCTGCCTTTTTTTGATCAAAAGAACGTTCATTATTTTGAACTAATAATAAATCGATGAGTGCTTCTTTTGATAATTTATTTAGAGCTATTTGTGTACTTGGGGAAAGAATTTCATTCATGTCAATTGTTAGTTTACTTGTGAATTAGTTTCTTGGTATTTTTATGGTAAATGTGCTGCCTTGACCTAAGATACTTGTTACAGTAATATTTCCTTGATGCTGTTCAAAAATTTCTTTGGAAATACTGAGGCCTAATCCTAAACATTTTTCTCCGTCAAGAGAGAAGGTGGTTATTACTTTGAATTCATCAAAAATAGCTTCTAATTGATGATTTTCTATTCCTATTCCATTGTCCGTAATGGTGGTTGTAATAAAATCATCTGTAGCGGCTATATTAATGCTCACTTTACTGTTTTCAGACGAATATCTGTGAGCATTATGAATCACATTGTGTATGGCTTGTTTTATTTCTGTGGGATCTATTAATATCTTACAAGCATCACAGTCTATCGTCAGTTTTAATTTAATGTTTCTTTTGTTAGCTAGAATTTGCTGTTCTTTTACTACTTTTTTTACCAGTTTACAATAGTTCTTCTCTTCTAAGTTTAGTGGTGCTTTTCCACTTTCCAATTTTGAGATGTATTGTAAATTATTTAATAAATCGATAGAAAAATCACAAGAACTCTTAATAACCGTTAAATGCTTTTTTAACTTTTCAGGAGTGTATAGTTCTAAGTCTTCTAGTATCATTTCAGCAAAAGAAGCAGATACGCCCACAGGATTTTTTAAATTATGTATTGTTTTTCCAACAATAAAAGTTTGCGTTTCTTTTAAGTCTTCTAGCTTTTTTGTAACAATTGTTAATTGTTTTTTGAGCTCGGATACCTCTTTTAGTAATTCGGAATTAAGTGTTTCTTTTTCTTTCATCTCGATGGTTATTTCTAATGTATAGCTTTATTGAATCTATTGATTGCAGCAATAAGCAATCAATTAGGAGGTGGGGGCTTCCAATAGTTAGTATGCTATGTAAGACAAAGGTAGTTAAAATTTGATAAATATAAATATTGTTTTGCTTTTTGAATTGACCGTTTGATAATGAATAGATTGAAGAGGGATTATGGTATGTTTTTCTAGTGTAGCTTTGCTGGAAGTGACTTTTTTACTTGTTTAATTGCGTTTAAATGAGGCGAAAAGTAAGCATTAGGCCCCTAATTAGAGGCAATTAGCTTTTTGTAACTTTCGCATGTTTTACATTTAGGTGTGGGTAACTTTTTGAAATGTTGATATGGAAGTCGTGTGTAGGTAAAAAAAAACGCGTGATTTAAGAAACTAAATCACGCGTAATGACAATAATAAAACATAGATAAGGTATAATAAAACCGTGTTAACTATGTAGGTGGTTATGCTAATTTTTGAGTTTAGAAAACACTTCCAAAGCCTCATAATCCGCCAATCCTAGTTGGTGATATTTACGAGCTGTTTGTGTGTTTTTATCCTCGGCACGCACCCAAAATTCACGAGTGTCGTTTCCTTGGAACATTACTCCGTCTTTTTGAGATTGATGGAAGAAAATGGCTTTTCTCTTTTTTAAGACCTGATCAGGACTCATTGGAACAGCCATGTCTATTTGGTTTATATCCCATTCATGCCATGATCCTTTGTAGATCCATATCCAACAATCATTTATAAATGCTTTCGTTTTTAGTTTTTCAAAAGCATCCATCAGAATATCTTGACAAGTTTTGTGTGTGCCATGTGGATCTGCTAAATCACCAGACATATATACTTGATGGGGTTTAATCGCTGCAATGAGTTGCGCCGTGATATCTATATCTTCTTGCTGTAATGGATTCTTTTTAATGGTACCTGTTTCGTAAAAAGGTAAATTTAAAAAATGTATGTTTGATTCCGATATTTTTAAGAATCTTGCGGTAGAAATAGATTCTCTTTTACGTATCAAGCCTTTTAAATTTCTGATTTCTGAACTGTCTGAAATATGGTCAGATTCTAGGTTAAGCGTTTGTATTATATGCTGAATTTGATCATTGTTCGGAGAAATATCATTTAAAACTTCTGCATATTTGAGTGCTTCGTCATCGGAAACGGCAATGTTTCCAGAAGTTTGATAAGCGATATGTACTTCATGCCCTTGTTCTACTAAACGATCGATGGTTCCTCCCATAGAAATAGCACAATCACCAGGGTGCGGGCTAAATACAAGTACACGCTTTCTGCTAGGTGCTGCACGTTCAGGTCTAGAGGAGTCATCTGCGTTTGGTTTACCTCCTGGCCAGCCTGTAATAGTGTGTTGTAACTTGTTAAACATTTTAATGTTTAAATCGTATGAAGAACCTTCTAAAGATAATAAGTCAGACATTCCATACTCGTTATAGTCACTGTCTAATAACTTTAATATCGATTTTTTGGTTGTTTCACATAACCAAACAATTGCTTTTTCTGTCAAATCTTTTGTCCAAATACAGGGACCTACTAGCCAGGGTGTTTTTATACGAGTTAATTGTTGAGAAGCTCCTTCATCAATAATAAAAGTGGTGTTATTATGGTTTTGTAAGTACGTGGCAGGTACTTCTGTAGAAATAGCACCTTCTATTGTTTCTTGTAAGATTTCAGCTTTGTTACTTCCCCATCCTAATAAAACAATTCTTTTGGCATTTCTTACGGTTTCAATTCCCATGGTAACGGCCTTTTTAGGGACGTTATCAATTCCTAAAAAAGACGGGGCAGCATCTACTTTTGTAATATGATCCAAGGTGATACTACGAGTACCAGAATTGTAATGTGAACCTGGCTCGTTAAAACCAATATGTCCCGTTCTCCCAATTCCAAGTAATTGTAAATCTAACCCACCGTAATCGATGATCTTTTGATCATAATCTATACAGTATTGCTGTAAATCTTCTAAAGCAACCAATCCGTTTGGAATGTGTATGTTTTTAGAGGCAATATCTACATGGTTAAATAAATGCTGATGCATAAAGAAAAAGTAACTATGCTGACTTTCCTTTTCCATTGGATAATATTCGTCCAAATTAAAAGTGACCACGTTTTTAAAACTTAAGCCTTCTTCTTTGTGCATTCTTATCAATTCTTCATACACTTTAATAGGCGAAGAACCGGTAGCAAGACCCAAAACACATGGTGTGTTTTGGGCTTGTTTATCTCTTATTAAATCAGCGATTTCTTTGGCTACTAATAAAGATCCTTCTATGGAGTTTTTCACGATTACATTGTGAATTTTTTCATAGCGAGTGTCTTCAAATTGACCTGCTGGTTTATAATTAATGTTTGTCATGTTGTACTATTTTTTTTCCTTCGAATATACTAAATTATCGATGTCTTTTTGATCAACTTTAAAAATCAAACTGGCAATATAACCTCCTATTACACAGGTTGGAATTGCTATTAAAGGATAAATATAAAAGTTGATAGGGGTGTAGTATTTAAAGAATACCAATACAACCACACTCAAAATAGAACCTATAATTGCTCCTTTCCAGTTGGCAGCTTTTATAAAGATACCCAAGATAAAGATCCCTGCAATGGCACTACCAAAGAGTCCAATTACTTCTTGGAATAAGAAAAACAGTGATTTTACCGGGAATGCAGCCATTAAGCAAGCAATCATTGTTCCGAATATACCAACGATTACGGTGGTCCATTTGGCAACAAATAATCCTTTTACATCGCTGTAAGTTTTACTGAATCGCTTATAGAAATCTACAGTAACTACGGTAGAAATACTGTGCATACTACTGTCTAAACTTGACATAGAAGCGGAGAATATTCCTGCAATAACCAATCCTGATACTCCAGGAGGTAAGTGGTTGGTGATAAATAATGGGAAGACACTGTCGTTTTGCATTCCTACAGTTAAAAACTCTGGATGTTCTTTAAAATAAACATATAAAAAAGTACCCATAGTAAATATTAATAACCCTGAAGGAATGGCAATCAATCCGTTTAACCAAATACTCTTCTTAGATTCTTCCATACTGGAAGTAGTCATATAACGTTGCACTACTGCTTGATCCGTAGTGTAAGGAACTAGTGTCAATGCGAAAGATCCAATAAATAAAGACCAGGTTACTACCTCTGTAAAACTAAATCGGAAATCCACCAGGGTGAGTTTACTGTCTGCATAAGCTGTTTCGAAAATATAGCCAACATCACCTATTTCTAAGGCGATAAATATCAATCCTACTATCAGTCCACCTATCAATACAATCACCTGGATTACATCGGTCCAAATTACGGCTTCCATTCCTCCTAAATAAGTGTACACAATGGCTAAAATACCCATGACAATAATGGCTAAGTAAATGTCTATTCCTACCACAGTAGAAAGTGCTAAAGCAGGTAAGTACACCACGATTCCCATACGTACCAATTGGAATAATACAAAAGAAGTACTTCCAAACATACGGACAGTAATGTTGAATCGTTTTTCTAAATACTCATAAGCAGTGGTGATTTTTAATTTTCTAAAAAATGGTAAATAGAAAGAAATTACAATTGGAATTACTAATAAAATAGTGAAATACCCCAAGTAGGCTTGCCAGTCAAAAGAGAATGCCAAGGCTGGTTGTGATAAATAAGTAATGGCACTTAACATAGTTGCATAAATACTTAATCCTGCTGCCCACCAAGGAATACGACCTCCTCCTAGGAAGTAGTCATCAGTTGTTTTGTTTTTTCTTGAGAAATACCAACCCATCAAAATCATGATGGATAAATAGGCGATTAAAGTGATATAATTGATCAACCCAAAACTTGCTTCGTATGGTTTTTGAGTGAAGGAAGTAATACTGTTAGTACGAACTCCTGGTCTGATTTCTCCACCTGGAATTACAATTTTTCCGTCCCAATTTACAGCTTTTGTTACTACCTGTGCTGGACCTTGAAAAGAACTCGTAGGGTTCCAAGTATCTGTAATGGTATGGTAAGCATATATGGTTTTAGTAAAAGACGTTGTTTTAACAAATTCTGTGTCTTGTACGGCTAAACTATCTCTAAAAGCGACTTCTTCAAAAGTCAACTCTGTTTGTGATGATAGTGATTTAAACTTGTTCCATATTTTTGTGCGTGCATTCAAATGTTGATTTGCTCCACCTGCTCCACCAAAAATAACGATATGAGAATCGCCTAATTTAATGGCTGGTGCCGCTCCAATATATCCGTCTTTTTCTCCTGGAGTATGGTTGTTAGGTATGTTTGTTTTCTGAGTCCATTTGTTTTTGTGAGGATCAAACTCATACACATCACTTAACATCACATGTGTTTTTTCTGCAGTAGGGTCATAAGACATTCCACTAAAGACATACAAACAATCTTGATGCCCGTTGCTTTGTCCAACGACTACTGCTTGCATACGATGTGTTCCAGGGAAATCTTCAAGTTTTTCCCATGTGTATGCAGGTCTGTCTAAGGTAGTAGTTACATTAAACGATAAAAAGTTTTTAGTAGTTCTTTTGTTACTGTTTCCTTGGCCTCCAACTAAATAAATGAAATTTCCTACTTTACTAGCACCCATTTTAGCCAATGGGCTAGGCATAGCAGTAAGTGGTTCTAATTCAATTTTACGTGCTTTTTTGTTCCATTTTATAAGGAATACATCAGCAAAGGTTTCTTTAGCATTGTTTCCTCCAATACATATAACTCCCTTAGAAGTGATAATAGAAGATCCATTGGCTACAACTTTAGGAAGTTTTACGTCACTTTTATGCCAAATAGATTTTCCATCGATCTTTTCTAAAACATAGATGCTATTGTAAAAATGTTTTTTCCCACCTTCCCAAACATTCTTTTCTGGGAAATTAGCACCACCAGCAACGATTAATACGTCGTTGTGCGTCCCTACAAAGGAGCCATTGAGTCCTTTTGTAAGAGGGAAATTTGTTTCTTTTGATATGGTAAAAATGTCTTTGTCTTCTTGTGAAAATCCTGGAGAGATCATCAGGAGACTCATTAGGAGTCCGAGTATAAATTGCGTTACTTTCATTATATGTAGTTTACAGAGTTTGATTTAAAACTGGTAGCAAGATACTAAAAATTGCATTATGTTATACATAAGAGTTTTTTTATTTTTGATGAACGTATCTTTTCAATACTTTTGTCCAATGAACATATCCGTTTTTGTTTAAATGTAGCCCGTCATAGGTTAAGTTTTTGATGAGCATTCCTTTGCTGTCTCTGAATTTTTTATGTGTATTTATATAAGTTATTCGATGCTTTCGAGCTAGTTTTCTTAATTGTTTGTTTAAAACCAATACGGTCTGTTGTTTGGATTTGTGACCGCTAAATTTTTTACCTACTGTGGGATTATAAGGCAATACATTTTGAAGGTAAATTTTCGTGTTTTTAGACTGCTGTTTAATACGTTCTATAATCAGTTGAGTGTTTTTTAATACATAAGCAACACTCTTTCCTCGTGCCAAATCGTTGGTGCCAATCATTAAAAAAATCTTGGTAGGCTGAGAGGATGTGATTTCTTCCAATCTGTTTAATATTCCATCACTTACATCTCCACTAATCCCACGATTACGGGTGTTTACATCAGGAAACATCGCTGCCCAATCGCCTCCTTCAGTAATGCTGTTTCCTACAAATAAAATTTCGTTTGAAGTGTCAGGAGTGTTTTCATATACCGCTTTTAATTTATAGTAATGTTTGGAGTATTTTTTTTGTGCTGTACTTATGATTGATGTAAATAATAGGCATAAAATAATGATGTTTTTCATGTTGTATGTTTGATAAAATGTGTTGTTATTTATTTGGGAATTTAGGATCAAAAATTATATCTGATGCTAAATTATAATGCATTCCTTTTTTATTTACTGGTACAAATGTGTACATCCACTTGAACGTTTGTTTTGTGCTTGGAATTTTTAAAAGTACGGTATTCCATCCTCTCTTTAATGAAATTTTTGTCGGTTTTCTGTAAAAATAATCTTCGTCTATAAAAGGAATTTCTGCGCTGTTACTAGGTAAATTGGGTTGTTTCCAAATAGGGGGAGCAATTTCGTGTTGGTTTACCCAAACTTTAGGTTGGGAGGTATACCATTGGCCTTGTGGTGGGGTTGGTCCTCCGCGTCGTCCTCCTGAACGTGACCAGCCATGAAATCCAATCCAAAAATCTTGTATGCGTTCGGTGGGTGAATAGATGTTGGTGTAGGCATAAAATGTTCCCTCTTTCTTTGTGGTTAAAGACTCAAAACCAAAAAAGTGCCTTAAATGTACAGTACCTCCTACAATAGCATCTTTCCATGTAAAAGTGTTGTTATTTATGGTATAGGATTTTTTTATTTCTTTTTCGATTGGAAATTGTGTTGTGACCTCATTTTTATGGTCAAATGGACCTATTACTTTCCAATTTATATCACTTTGTGCTAGATATGGGAATTCTTTGTTTTGAAAAAATAGTTGCTTGTGTTGTAGCACTTTTTGTTCAAAATATTTAAATCTTGTATAATTAGGATCTGTTAATGTAGGAAGTTTTGCCCAGTATGCTGGGTAGTCTTTTTTTCTTCCTTTCCAAATGGCATCTGCATAAAATACGATGGAAGGGTAGATTGGGTTTTGTTTTAAAATGTCTCTTTCGTTGTCTATGTTGTTGTCCGGCCAGGCACATAAAATACCACCGAGGGCTAGTGAATCTCCTTTAGCTTGTCTACATGGTTGTTGAAAAAACAAACGTGCCATTCCTGCTAAAGGGTCTAAATGGTTGATGTAATTACTACGTGAATCTATAAAACGATGCCCTTTTCTCGCTTCATTTGATGCCCATAATTGGTTGATGGAAGTCGTGTCCTGCTTAATATGTATTCCTTCTTTCCATACGATTACCTCCCGCTTGTTCTCCTGTACTTTTTGAAGCATGGAAAGGATAAAATCTTTGGATACGTACTCTTCTTTGTTGCGAACTTCGTCGGTTCCTAAATGTATGTATGGCATGTCTTCTGGGCTCGCAAGGCTGCAAAGTTCGTCTATTAAATTAAATAAAATTGTCGGAACTTTTGGGTCTCGCATGGATTCCAAGTCAAAGGCAGTTCTAAAGGCTTTGGTGTGTCCTGGGATGTCAAATTCTGGAATTAACGTAATGTGACGCTCTTTACAATAGGCAAGTATTTCTTTAAAATCTTCCTGGGTGTAAAATTTTCCTTTTTTCCTGAAAAGTGCCTTGTCTGCTGTTAATTCAGGGTACAATTTACTTTCTAATCTCCAACCAGGATTGTCTGTTAAATGCCAATGAAAAACATTGTATTTATAATTGGCCAAAACATCAATTTGCTCCTTTAATAGTGCAACTGACTGGTAATTACGCCCTGTGTCATGCATAAAACCTCTTATTTTAAAAGCGGGCCAATCTATAATTTTTACTTTTGGAAGTAGGTACGCCTTTTTATGTTTTCTAAGGAGTTGTTTTAGCGTTTGAATGCCATAAAAAATTCCCTTTTTTGAAGTTGCTTTAATACTAATTTCAGTATTTATTGTAAGTGAATATCCTTCCTCGTTGTCAGTGACTTTTTCGTTGAGTAGGTTGATAACTATTCCTTTTGTAGTATTTTGAATGTTTTTACTTTCAAAAAATGAAATCAGTTGTTGTGCTTCATCTGTGAAATCAACACTGTTCAACTGTATCGTATTAAACGTAAGTTCCTTCTTTTCATAAATGGCCGATTGGGGCGTAGGTATGATTGGATATTTGAGTGAATGCTCTATTTCATTTACAGTTATGTTACATGCTGATAGTGAAAGTAGCAGTACTAAAAAAGGGATATGTTTTATCATTTTTAAAGGTTTAAATTTGAAAAAGTGGAAGCGGGTAATCCTGCTTTATTGATTAAATTACCTTCTGTATACGGACTGTATCCATATTTTACAAAACGAGGGTTTTTAATGTTTTCTGATGATAAAAGGAGCGTATTTCCTTTTATTGTTGCTGTTGCAGGTTCAAATTTGAGGTCGCTTCCTGCTATTTGAATGTCTTTTAATGCACCATTTCCTGATGTTTTTAATCCATCAGCATGTAATAAATGAACTTCCAAGGTATTGTTTTCTATATTTACATAGTCCAATGTTGGTCCAGAGAATTCAATATCCTTTCCGTAGTTTTTTGCGGATGCTACTAAAGATAAACGACGTCCTATTTCCCATTTTTTTGTAGGATGTACATTTGTTTTATGCCCTAAATCTGAGCTGACAGCCATTCCTGTATGAGGGATTGAAAGCAATCTGTTTTGTGAATCTCTAAATGTTCCCCAAGTCGGGCGGTTGATACTACTTAGTTGGACAAAATAAAAGGGCATGTTTGGTTTGTTCCAAGCAGCTCTCCAGTCTTTAACTAATAACTTGAATAAAGAACTATGAAAGCTTGGTCGTTCGGCATTGGATTCTCCTTGATACCATATTGCTCCTGCGATATTAAAGTTTTTTAAAGGGTAAATTCCAGCATCATAAAGCATGGTAGGATCAAAAGGATGACGTGCTTTTATGTCGGAATCTTTTAATTTTTTGAAATTTTCAATTTTACGACCATTCGCCCAGGCTTGTGCCATAGGGTGTAAATGTGTGTCGTTTAAAAGGTCTATAGTAGGATGGGTGGTTTCCATTGTTTTTCTACTAATCCAACTTTGGGTAGGGGAACCTCCAATAGCATTGCAAATGATTCCTACAGGTACGTTTAGTTTTTTTTGTAGATGGTAGGCATAGGAGTAGGCTACCGCCGAAAAATCGGCAACGTTTGCGCTATTAGCCTGTTGCCAACCCTTGGTTTGAAAAAAATCTTTGGCGTTGCAAGTAGCTAATTTTTTAAGATCGAAAACACGTCCTTTATTGGGGTGTGGCTTAAAGGCAATTAAATGGATGTTCGGATTTATCGAATCTTGTAGTACCTGCTTGGCATGCTTCATTTTTTTACTTTCAAAAGCCATGTTTGACTGCCCAGAAGCCAACCAAACTTCTCCAATATATACCTTGTTTAAGGTGATTTTGTCAACCGTGTTTGTGTTTATTTCTAAGGTGTATGGGCCTCCGGCTTTCATCGCAGGAAGTGTAACCTTCCAGGTGCCATCTTTATGTACAGTAGTTTTACTTTTTACTTGATCCAAACTCAGGTATACCGTTTCTGATGCATTGGCAGTACCGCTAATTACAATTGGCTCGTTGCGTTGTATTACCATGTTTTCTCCAAAAATAGTGGAGATTTTTAAGCCTGCGTAATCTCCAGTTATGGCACCATAAGATTTTTTAGCAATGATTGCGGCACCATTTTTATCCGGATGTAAATCGTCTGGATAATATTCAGGAAAACGGTCTAATGGGTGTTGTAAATCTATTAAATCCACACTAGCAAGTGTGCTAATTTTCTCGATTTTTGTTTGAATTTCTCGATAGGTTTCTCGCATCCCTTCTTCAAACCATCTATGTCCAGATAGGGAGGGGGTCATTTTACAAATAAGCACTTTTGGATTACTTGCTAAGTTGCGATAAGCATCGATTAATTCGATATAATCCGCTACAAATTCCTCCTTGTGATTCGGCCAGTTATTTAGTCCTTGGTCGTTTAATCCCAAGTGAATAATAACAATGTTGGGTAAAAAGTCTAATGACTTTTGATAAGGCGGTTTTTGAATGTAGGGTTTGTGCCCGTTTTTTAGAGCGGTAGCACCAGAAAAACCAAAGTTTTCAACCGTATAATTGCTGCCTAATAATTCTTGTAATTGCGTTGGGTAGGAGTTTTCTGCTCTGTTTTTTATTTTTGCTCCCCATGTCACGCTGTCTCCAACACAAGCCACTTTTATTTGTGCAAAAGATGAGAGGGAAAGGAGCATGCTAATTAGAAAAAGTAAGAGGGTGGATTGTGAACGTTTCATCATAGGTAGTGTTGTTTAAATGTTGTGATATTTTGGTAGGCTTGTTGTCTTTGTAAAGATATGTCTTCACCTCCACATTCAGCCATGTGTGGTGTTAAGAGCGTGTTTTTTGTACTTGTAATGGGATGGTCTTTAGCTAATGGTTCCTCCCAAAAAACGTCGAGACCTAGTTTTAATTGTGGTTTTTCGGAAATAGTACGTAATAAATCTTCTTCGTTTATCACTCCTGCACGTCCACAATTTATAAGGATAGCATCTTCTTTTAGGTACTGTAGTAATTCATAATTCAGCAGGTTTTTAGTAGCTTCAGTGAGTCCTAAATGGATAAAAACAACATCGCATTTAAGGATGTCTTTTAGACTTTTATAAGTGATGTTCAAACGATGTTCTGCTGCTGTGCTGTATTTAGTTCTTTTGTGATAAGAAATATGACAATCAAATGCCTGTAATCGTTTGTTAAGTTCAAGTCCAATAGCTCCAAACCCAATGATTCCTACCGTTTTTCCGTAGAGTGTACTACTGGGAATCTGGCACCAATTATCTTGACCTATTACTTCGGTGGCTTGCTTGGATTGTTCCGTGTTTTTTAAGTTGTATTTTCGTGTGTTTTTATCGGCTAACGCTAAATTTCTTGTAAAATTCAGTGCCATAGCAATAGCGTGTTCGGCAATGATATAACCTCTAGGAAAGGAAGTTTTTCCAATGCGTATCTTGTGTTTTTCGCAATAATCCAAGTCAATGAGATCTGTATTTCTTCCTATGATTTGGATGAACTTTAGTCGGGGGTAGGATTTTAAAGTTTGGACGTTTAATTCCTGAGCTCCTAGACATAAGAAATCTACTTCATGGGCGGCTATTTTTTCTAAGTCAAAATAGGTGTTGATTCCAAAAGGAAGCAGTTGTTCTTTCACTGCATCGTTTTTAGAAGGGGCTAATTTATAGGTATGTAATAGGTTGAAGAACATGACTTACTTTAATTGCAGTTCTTTTAATTTTTCTTGTACTTCTTCGTAGGCTTTGTCAGCTTCCTTACGAGGTCTTGCTAGCGGACTTTTCTTACCTGCAATTACGTTAATACTCATGCTTTCCCAAGGTTCTACATTGGAGGCTTTTGCCCAGGTATTATACGCTTTTCTTAGTTGTGCTACGCGTTTTGGTTGTTGTGTAGATAGATTTTTTGTTTCTGTTCTGTCGATAGCCAAATTGTACAATTCCCACTTGTTTTTTTCTAACTTCGATACGAGTTTCCAATCGCCAATTCGGATGGCTTTATTGCCTTGATGTTCCCAATATAACGTGTCATGTACTTTGCTGTCATTCTTAAAGATTGGTAACATGCTCTTTCCGTCTATTGGTTTTATAACATTGTCATTAAATGTTTTTGGATAGTCTACATTGGCAATGTCTAAACAAGTTGCCATAATATCTATAATGTGGGCGGGTTGTTTTCTCAGTTCGTTTTTGGCTTGTATACCGGCTGGCCAATGCACTAATAAAGGGGCGGAGATTCCTCCTTCGTGCATATAAGTTTTGAATTTTTTGAAGGGGGTATTGCTCAAATTGGCCCATTTTAATCCATATCCACCGTAAGTGGTGTCAGGTCCTAGAGCGACTCCTGGATAATCTCCAGAAATTACTAATTCACCTTTTTTTGTATGCGTTGGGACATAGTTCATAACGCTCCAAGGCTTTCCAGAATTTCCTATCATTCCGTTGATGTGTTCCGTCTTGTCTCCACCATTGTCAGATAGGAAAAAGATGATGGTATTGTCTAGTTTTCCTTGTTCTTTTAAGGAGGTCACTAGTTTTCCTATACCTTGATCTAAATGCTCGATGGTTCCTGCATAGGCTTCCATACGGGTTTGTTCCCATTCTTTGTTCTCAACAGATTCCCATGCTATATTTTTTTCATCTCTTGCGGGTAATACAGTGTTTGCATCTACAATTCCTAAGTCTTTTAATTTTTGATGACGTTTTTCTCGTAACACATCCCAACCTTCACTAAACTTTCCGCGATGTTTAGCTATTGCTTCTTCTCTCGCATGTAAAGGCCAGTGAGGAGCAGTATAAGCCATGTATAAAAAAAACGGTTTTTCTGTATCGTGTTGTGTAATGTAATCGATGGATTTATCGGTAATAGCTTCCGTATAATAAAAATCATCGGATGCTTGTACGTATTCGTTCACTTCAACTAAGGTCAGTGGATTCCAATAGCTTCCGGCAGCAATGAGTGTCCCAAAAAACTTGTCAAATCCTCGCTGTAAAGGCCAATTGTGCTTAGATTCTTCTGGTTTAAAGTTCAAGTTTACATGCCATTTTCCTGCCATATAGGTGCCGTAACCTGCCTCTTTTAGTGTTTCTGCGATGGTCACACATTCAGTGTTCATGTCGGCTCGATACCCAGGTTTTCCATAATCCTGAGCAGTCATATAGCCCAAACCAGTTTTATGTGCATACAATCCCGTAAGCAAACTAGCTCTAGATGGGCAGCATCGTCCTGCATTGTAAAACTGTGTAAATTGTAGTCCATTGGTAGCCAATTTATCTATGTTTGGTGTGTTTATTTCACTTCCATAACTACTTAAATCAGAAAAGCCCATATCATCCACCATCACTACGATAATGTTTGGTTTTTCTTTAGTTGTTGTTTGTTTGGGTGATAAATTACACCCGATTAAAATAAGGAGGGATAGTAAACTGAGTACTGAAGTATAGCGTTTCATAAATTTAACGTGTATTATGTACAACATAACAAATATATGTAATTTTAGACAAATGCTGTTTTTTTATCTTGATATTTTTAGTAGTCATAGGTACTATACTTATTGTCTTTAAAACTATAGATGATACAGATCATAATAAAGAAATAGGTGAAGTAGGTTTGTGCTTAGTAAAAGTCGTGCCATGGCTTAAAACAATGGATATGTGTGTAATTTTTTTCGAACATCTCATTTGGAAATAAACTACATCGTATTTAATCATTTTTTATATTCAATACAATCAGAAAAAATGAATGGAAATATGTTCAATACTTCTGAATAATATAGATTTTCTATAATTTAAACTCTATCTATGAAGAAATTAATCAATTTGAGCTATTTTTGTAGCAAATGGAACCTTTATATCAAAAAATAGAAATCAAAGAAAATTGTCTTTTTATAGCCAAGAGTAATGTTGTGCCTAATTTTGACGGGCTGTTTCATTTTCATCCTGAATATGAATTAACATTGATCCATAAAGGGAGGGGACATTGTATCATTGGAGATCAAATTGTTGATTTTTCCGAAGGAGATTTGTTTTTGTTGGGGCCTAATTTACCCCATGCGTGGACTAGTAATTTTCAGCGAGAAGGAATGTCACATTCCGTGGTGATTCAATTGCATCAAGAACGGTGGAAAGGGAGTTTTTTAGAAGGGCAGGAATTGCATTCAATAATGCAATTATTTGAGCTGTCAAATCGCGGAATATTGTTTAGGAATATCGATAATATAGCTGTTTTTAAAAAAATGATGGAGCTTGTAAAAAGGCAGCAATCATTAAATGGTTTGTTAAAAATGCTGCGTTTATTAGATGATTTGGCAAATGATTCTCAGATGGAGTTTTTGAGTTCTGTGGGGTATCAACCTGCTTTTAGAGGCCACGATTTTGAAAAAATAAATAAAGTATACAATTATGTCCAATCTGAATTTGAAAATGAAATTACTATAGAAACATTAGCAGCGTTGACCAATATGACCAACTCTGGGTTTTGTAGGTATTTTAAAAAAATAACCCAGCGTACTTTTGTTTCTTATTTGAACGAGTATCGAATAGGGGTGGCCTGTAGGTTGTTAAAACAAAAGGATTTGTCCATGACAGAAATTTGTTTTCAAAGTGGTTATCAAAGCATCTCCAATTTTAATAAACAATTTAAAATTAATACGGGGCTCAGTCCTAGGCAATATAAACTAACGGTATAATGACATCTCCTTTAATTAAGATTTAAAGGAGATGCTTATACCAATTACAGTCCAAAATGATCGATATCTAAGGCTATTTTTTAGAGTTTTCTCTTAGCTAAAACAAAAAATAATTTTATTTCAGAACAGTCATTTGTACATGTATGAGGCTTTAATTATTGTATTTAAATTTAAAATAAATCATCATACTTACCATAATTTCTGTGGCAATATTTGCGGTGATAATTGGAGCACTATTTATATGTACTCCATAAATCAACCAAAATGCAACGCCTATAAATATCATTAGATACATGGTGAGAGATATTTCTTTACTCGATTTTTCACGCCAGGTTTTATATACCTGAGGAGCAAAAGAACTCGTAGTTAATGTAGCGGCTATTAATCCTATAATTTCATAAATATCGGTCATGGTGCTAATTGCTTAAATAGGGTTGGATTTCTATGTTTTTTATAAGTTCAGAGAGTTTTTCTATTTCCTGAGCTGTCAATGATTTGTGAGGAAAACGACTCGGTCCCATGTCTAGTCCTAGCGTTTTCATAAAGCCTTTACCTACACCTGTAAAACCACCGTTTTTATCTAAGATTTTAATGAAATCTACAGATTTTTCTTGTAGTTTACTAGCTGCTTTATTGTTGCCTTCTTTATGCAAGTCAATAATTTTATTGTAAAGCGGTGCAAGTTGATTGTAGGTGCTTCCTACCCATCCAGAAGTGTCAAAAGATAAGCTAGTGTGTAACATATCATCACATCCGAATAAGATATTGTAAGCGCCGTTTTGAAAGTCTTTTGTCAATTTAAAATCGTTGATATCATCGCAAGAAAATTTAATTCCGGCAAAACTGGGTACTTGTACACTCACCTTTTTTATAAAGTCAATCATCTTAAAATTGGCTTTACTCAGCGATGGGATATGGTAATAATACAAAGGGAGGCTTGGTGCACTCTCGGCAACCTGTTTGCAATAATCAACGAGTAAGTCTACACTGTTTAAATTGAAATAAAAAGGTGCAATAACAGCGATGGCATCCATTTTTCCAACGGAGTGTGCTGCCAGTTCTTTGGCGGTGTTTATGTTTAAGTCTCCTACGTGATTTATCAAGTAGAGCGCGTCGGTTTTATTTGCGGACCAAGCTTCCGTGATTTGCATGCGTTCGTTTGCACTTAAGGACGTGAAATCGGCTGTTGAGCCATTCATAAAAACGCCGGACACCTTGTTGCGAATTAAAAATTCCTGATAGCTAGGAATAAGATCTGTATTTAAACTGCTGTCGGAATGCATCGGTGTATATGCAGCAGCGATGAGGTTTTTTGCAACTGCCGTATTAGGAGCAAGTGCTGTAATAGTGTTCATTTATTTAATATTTAGACCGCAAAGTTCCCTTGTTTTTTGCGGTCTAACTACCTCAATCTTGTGTTGTTTTACCTCGATTTATACCTTGCAGGGTAGCTGTAGTTGTTTTTTAGGTGTTTTTTGTAGTTTAGTTATGTACGTTGGCAGGTACTAGCGTTTCGTAAAATGCTGGGCTAAAAGTGAAACACTCTATGGAAAAGCGCTCATTTCTATCAGGACCTCCATCCATGGAAACTACATTTTCATTATTGTCAAATGGTTCAGATTCCCCAATTAATACAAATCCTCTTTCCTTGTTGTTCCATTCAATATGACAATATCCCCAAGCAGCATTACTAGTTAAAAAACGAGTGTCAAATGATGTTGCAGTGGCGTTTTTTGAAATAGCTACTGTTGCTTCTTCGCGGTCTCCACTATAGTTGCTGGCTACTGCAATACGATTTTTATATGGGCCACTACTAATTTTTACTGCGCCTTGATGGCAACGTCTTGCTTTATGATTTTTTCTTTGTTGACCTAAAAATGTTGGATTTCCTTTGAGGTCCATGAGCATTTCATTTTTATAGCCTTTTTTACTTTGTCTACGCGAAACGATGTAAATAGTGCGATCTTCTAATAAAGCCCAGGATATTTCGTTCAGCTCCTTATAAAATTCAGGGTATTTCGTTTCATCATAAAACAGATCCCAAGTACTACCTCCATCCAATGTGATTAAAAATTTGACTGGAGACACATAAAAAGGAACTATATATGCGTTTGCCGTTTTTCCTTTCCAGGTCATATTAGGAATAGAAAGTGCATTGGTAGAAGGGGACTGATTCGGAGCAATAGTGTCAATTTTATTGGTTAACAGTTTCGTCATAGTATCCATTTTTTGGGGATTGGACCATGTCTTTCCATTGTCTTTACTTATTATTTTATACACTCCTTTATAGGTGTCTGCAGATTGATGACTTTGATGACCGCCAGAAAAATAACAATGTACTTCATCTTTCCATGCGGCTAGGGAGGCATAGGCGACAACCCCATTGATGTCTTGCATTAGTAACTGTGAATCTGTCCATGTTTTTCCATTGTCGGTACTGCGACTAATCACCATGCTTAATCCTGGGGGTGCGTCGTTACTTCCTTTAACTTGATAGTGGTAGATGGCTATAAGATGTCCGTTTTTTAAAGCTAAAACTCTCGGTTCTTTGGTTTCGTATGCCCCGTGTTTGGTTCCTTCATAGCGAATGTCTCCTTTGGAAATGTCACTTGGCAGATGACGCATACCTTTATATACGAGCGAGTCGTTGATAATTTTTCCTGTAATATATGCTTTCTTTTTGTAGGTTTTATCTAGATTATTGATATCTCCTCCTGCTAATTGACTGTGTGAAAAATGCACAAAGATGGTGTCTGTGGTACTCGCTATTATTTTTCCTTCCTTATTTTTTGCAGTCACTTTTACGATATTTTCGCCGTACCAATCTGCAATAAAAGTAGCCGTGTTGTTTTTAGAAAAACCTAAAGTGTTTTTGTTTTTTAACAAGTGAGCATTGCCCTTTTTTTGAAGAATTTCGAAGTGGTATGTAAGCGATTCAGTACTGTTTTGAACGTCCGCGTTTAAATGAACCTTAAATTTTTGAATTACCATATCCACGGGGATCTTGTGGTTTGGATGAGTTTTAAAAAAATGTTTTGGTTTTTGGACTGTTTTATGAACAGTGATGCTTGGGGTTTTTGAAAGTATCCAAGCCAAATTGAATTCACAGTATTTGATAGATGCGCGTTCTCCATTAAAATTATATTCGGCAAGCATGCCTATATTCCCATTTTTTAGCATGGTTAAACTACTATAATCAAAGGTTTTTTTATGCAGTGTTTTGGTGGCAATCCAAGTTTTTCCTTGATTGTAGCTGAGGTAAATAATAGCATTTCCTCTTTTTCTGCCGTCCACGCGTCCTGTTACCCCTATGTGCATTAAAATAGCAGGGTTTGTTTGAGAAGCTTTTTTAATCGTTAAAATTGGAGACATACAGCCAGTATCTGGTAGATCTGTTTGTTCATATTGTGGATTCCATGATTTTCCACCATTGTTGCTTATGGCAAATAATCTGTTTTTTTTACTTCGGCTAGAAGACAGAATTTGACCATTTTCTAAGGCAATCATTTGAATTTCATTTCCTCCACTTATGCCTTGGGCCGTACTGGGAATTGCTTTTCCATGTTTCCAAGTAAGTCCATAATCATCTGAATATAAGGCGTAGTTGTTTCCTGTTTGTATTCCTTTTGATTTGAATGCTTCATTCATAGGGATGAGAATACGTCCTTTGTGTTTTCCGTTTTTTATAGATATTCCAATACCAGGACCAGAAATAGCGTACAGTGATTTTTTAGAGCTTTTAGCAATGTGACTAATGTCCATAGGAGCAGACCACGTTTTTCCTTCATCGCTACTTTTTGTGATAAAAATCTTTTGAAGTTGTTTTTTCTTAAAACCTGGTGATACTTGTTGAATACCATGTCTTTTATTGGCGTGATATCCTTGTGGGAAATAGATATAACAAAGGATAATGTCTCCATTATCGGCTTGTACCATTACGGGATTCATGACCACATTGTCATCGGCATGTTGCACTACTTTAACAGCGCTCCAGGTGGCTCCATTGTCTTCGCTTCGTTTTAAGACAACATCATTTTTTGCATGGTCCGAATTCAATCCGACGCGACCTTCAATCATGGCTAAAATAGTCCCTTTTTTTGTGCTTAAAAGTGATGGGATTCTGTAATTATGATAGCCCATTCCATCTTCTAAAGGGTTGAATAGAACAGTAGATTTAAATACAGGTTTTATTTGTTTTGAAGTACTTATTTGAGCGCTTGCAATGCTTATGAAAAGAATGCAGAAAGTCAGGAGTAAGCCGTTTATTTGTTTCATAAGTAAAATAGAATTAGAGAAGAGAAATTAATAATTGTACTAAATAAGGGGTGATAACAGCCGTGATAAGTCCATTTGCGCACATGGCGAGACCACTATAAGCGCCGGCTAGTTTGTCTATTTCTATGGCACGAGCCGTTCCTATTCCGTGAGAGGCAGTTCCCAATGCGGTTCCAATGGCGGTGTTGCTTTTGATACCTAGAAATTTAAGTGTTTCAAAACCAAAGGCATTTCCAAAAATACCAACGGCAATTACTACACCAGCAGTAATGGAAGGGATTCCTTGGGTAATTTTTGTAATTTCTATAGCAATAGGGGTCGTGACTGATTTTGCTGCCAATGAGCGTGTAATGATGTCTGGGGCATTCAAAAGAATGGAGAGTACAGTCACCGTGATAATACTGATGCTTCCTCCTATGGCTACGGCCGCTAAAAAGGGTTTTATATTGCTTTTAATTTTTTCGTATTTTTCATAAAATAAGACTCCTAGCGCTACTATTGTAGGACTTAAAAAGAAGCTTAAGTATTCTCCTCCTTTATTGTAAGTCTCAAAGTTTATGTCTAATAAAAGAAGTAAAGTGATGATCCCTACAATGGAAATGAGAACAGGATTTAATAGTATAAAATTAAACCGTTGTTTTAATTTTTGTGCTAGATAGAAGCTAAGTATGGTGATAAAAAAACCAAAGACAGGTAGTTCGAAAAAATTGATCATTATTTTTCTAGTTTTTGTTGTATCCCTGCGGTAATGTATAGGGTGATTACGGTACTGATTAAGGTGGCGAAAATTATAGGAATCCAATTTTCTTTTAAAACATCGTAAAATGCCATCATACCTACTCCGTAAGGAATAAAAAACAAGACCATGTATTTTATTAATTGATCTGAGGCAGGTTTTACATCTTCTAGTTTGATGATCTTTAATTTTAAACTGATAAAAATTAAAATCATGGCAATGATGTTTCCTGCTATAGGAATGTCGAATAAATATTTAATAATTTCTCCAAAAATCAGAAAATAAAAAATATAGACAAGTGATTTAAACATATATATGAAATAAAAAAAATCTTCCCAATAGCTGCTAAAATTGTTGCTATGGGAAGATTTTTAGTGAGTTATTTTTTCTTTGTAGAAGGTTTTTTGTATTTGTCTGCTCCGTCAGTTAACCATTTTAACGAGAAACTTACAAAAGGATTTTTCTTGTAACCGTCTTGTTCAAAAAACAAACCGATATCGCCATTTTCTAACACAGTTAAAGAAGAATATGCAGATCCCCCAGTGTAAATAGTCTTTCCTTCAGTCCATGTTTTACCTTCGTCATAACTTACACGAACGGTCATGTTTTTACGCCCTTTTGTACGTTTAGCATTGGAAAATAATAAACGGTTTTTCTTATAACCATCTTCTATAGCAGTGTATCTGATAATACTTCCGTTACAACCCGGGTCTATCAATTGTTCTTCAGCTCTGGTTTTCCAAGTCTTTCCTTCGTCTGATGATACGTGTACATAGCGTAATTTTTTTCCATTTGCTCTAGCGTTTACCATCCAATCTCCATTGGCTAATTCTACTATTTTAGATTCGTTCGCTGGTTTGATTGGGGTGTCTATGAAATACCAAGATTTTCCATGATCATCACTTGCGAATAAGTGCATTCCGCTATTCAAATTAACCATACAATGCAGTAATTTTCCGTCACGTGTTTGGATTCCTCTACCTGAGGTGATGAATTTAAAATCTTTATGCCATTCCGGTTTTGCTATTTGTTTGGTAATATCTACAGGTTCAGACCATGTTTTTCCATTGTCGGCACTTTTTACCATGTGCAAATAGTAAATGTCTTTTTCTGTGTCTAAGTTCATGTAGTTGTAGAACATAAAAATTTCGTTGGTTTCGAAATCTACGATCATGGATGGATCCGAAGCTGATTTTCCTAAAGGGAAATCAATTACTGTTTCAATTTCAGACCATTTTTTTCCATTATTACTGCTTCTTCGAATAACGATATTGATGTCTTTACTCCATTTTAAATCACCACAAGACGGTACTCGCTCGTCAATAGCAGCAATTAAATCTCCATTAGGAGCAGTTACAATGGCAGGAATTCTATAACAAGCAATGTCGTCATTATCAGTTGCATTGAACAAATCCTCGTATTGTTTTACGCCTTTTGCAATCTTGTGCGTTCCTTTTTGAGCAAATACTCCAACAGTACAAGCCATTAAGAGTATTAGTGTTATTTTTTTCATTGTATATAAGTTTACTTATTATTTTAAATATTTATCTTTTGTCACCAGTCATTATTCATACATGTCATTCAAATCAGCGTGGTGTAATTCTTCAAAGAAACCACCAATCATGTCAATGACTACTTCTAAAAACTTCACCCCTTTTGCAGCGGTTGCCATTTTTGGATTTCCTACACCAGTATCTTCGGTTATTTTTGTCCATTCTCTTTGCGCAGTTACCCATCCTTGTTTGAGTCCTTTTATTTTAAATGATTTGGATTTGGCATCTCCAGCTTCTTCCAGAGGAAGTACTAATTCAGGAGTTAAATGCATCATTACTGCAGTTTCTAATTCTCCTGCATGGTCTCCTGGTTCATCAAAATACTTGGAAGTATCTGTAATCGTCCACCAGTTAAGAGAACAAATAAAAACGTTAGGGAATTCCAAACTCAATTCTCGGATGATCTGCTTGAAATTATTTCCTCCATGAGCGTTTACGATGACTAATTTGTGAATGTTCTGATGGTCTAGTACCTGAACGATATCTCTAATGATGGCATGTTGTGTACTTGGGTTCATATTCATACATAAAGAAACGTCCATTTGTCCTGTATTTACACCATAGGCAATGGTTGGAAGCACAATAGGTTTTGCTCCTTTTTTCCACGCTAATTTTGCTGCTTCAATAGCTACATGCTCTGCTTGGATATTGTCTGTCCCATAAGGAAGGTGATAATTATGAGCCTCTGTAGCTCCCCAAGGTAAAATAGCTACTTTGTAATTTTCTTCTTTTACAGATTTCCAATTGGTTTCTTGTAATATGTATGGTCTTGCGGTGTTTTTCATGTGCTATTTGTCTGTTTTTTATCTATCTAAAGTATATGATAAGGTACTTTAAGTAGTATTGTTTGCTCCTATATATGTTATTAGTTTTATGTATAACATATCGTCAAAATTACAGAAATTTTGCATGTTAACCTAATATTATTACAAGGTGCTTCTGTTAAATTTTAATGAATACGCATTATTTTGATTTTAAAAGAAGGTTTTATTTATTTAATAAATGACTGTATACTAAGGCTTAGTGTTTGTAAGCGTTAATTGTACATTTTTTTAGGATAATTCTAATAATTATACTAATTTTGATTTATGTTATACATAAAGGATTTTAGAAACGTTTTTTAAGAGTTGAAACGTTCCTGTTTTTTGAAGGAATCTTGAAATAATAAATTTTTAGGAAGATTGAAAACTGAAGAATTTTAGAGCCTCCAAAACCTATTGGGTTGGATAACATGATAATTTGGATTGTTTTTTTAATAATCTAAAGTATTTGAAAGAGAGTGTTGCAATACATTCTCTTTCATTTATTAAATGGTGGTTTTAATCCATTTTTCTTTTAGTAATTCTTATGGTACTATGAGAAGACTGTGAAGGAAACCCTCTTTTTGACTGTAAAATTGAATCGAATTAATTCAGATAGATTATGAACTTTTTTTTTAAATGGAGTGTACTTTTATTCCTGTTTCAGGTTTCATTGATGGCCCAGAATACACCGAATGTTATTGTAATAGTAGCAGATGATCTTGGCTATGGTGATTTAGGTTGTTATGATAATAAAATTATCAAAACCCCAAACCTTAATAAAATGGCATCAGAAGGAATTAAATTGACCAATGCTTATGCTTCTTCTCCAATGTGTTCACCTTCTAGGGCTGGATTATTAACAGGTAGAGCTCCCTATAGGACAGGGGTGTACGATTGGATTGCACCAGATTCTACCATGTATTTGCCTAAAAAAGAAATCACCATTGCTCAATTATTAAAAAAGAAAGGCTATCAAACTAGTAGTATAGGGAAATGGCATTTGAATGGTAAATTCAATACGACGGCACAGCCACAACCCAATGATCATGGGTTTGATTATTGGTTTGGGTGCCAGTACAGTTTGAAACACAAAGATCCGGAAGGCTTTTTCCTAAATGGGGAGCCAAAGAAAACAGATGGTTTTGCCTGTGATGTGGTCGCCGATGAAGCGATACATTGGTTAGAGAATGTTAGAAAATCAGCCGCTCCTTTCTTCCAGTATATCTGTTTTTTAGAGCCGCATGAGCCTATTATGTCGCCTGAAAAATTAGTGGAATCATATAAAGAACATGGAAATAAAGCGGAGTATTACGCCAATGTTTCCAATTTAGATACTGCAGTAGGACGTATTTTGAAAACCTTGGATTCGTTGCAATTGTCAGAAAATACCTTGGTTATTTTTACGTCGGATAATGGACCTGCTCAGTACACACCAAAAGGATATTTTAATAAATCGCATGGTTCTGCAGGACCTTTAAAAGGATATAAGAGACATATGTTCGAAGGTGGAATTCGTGTTCCGGGTATTGTACGATGGAAAGGTACCATTACACCAAATCAAATAAACCATACACCTGTCGGAAATGTAGATTTTTTGCCAACGATATGTAGCATTGCAGGAGTTGATGCTCCAAAAGATAGGGCGATAGATGGCGCCGATTTTTCTCCTATTTTCAAGCAGAAAAAAATGAAGCGTAAGCAGCCCTTGAACTTTCACTTTTATGACCCTTGGGGAGGACCACAATCCTTGGTTCGCTCTGGTGATTGGGTGCTTACAGCCAATTGGTCTGTGGGAGATTTTCATAAAAGAGGACGCTTTTCTCCAAAAGAAGTGGCTGTGATAAAAGAAGCTACTTTGGTCGATTTCCAATTGTATAATTTGAAAGAAGACCTACATCAGGATACAGATGTATCAAAAGAAAACCCTCGAGTATTTAAAAAATTAAAAAAACAACTGCTTAAAAGTCACCAAAGTGTGATGGATGAAGCGCCATACATACACCTTAAATAATCCTCATGAATAACTATTTTTATGTTTTACTAGCATTCAGTATGCTAGTTTTTTCTAACTGTAAACAGGTTGAAAAAAAACAAACTCCACCTAATATCTTGTTAATTGTATCAGAAGATAATGGCCCTGATCTAGGTTGTTACGGAGTAAAAGAAGTAACAACACCTGCCTTGGATAAATTGGCAACCGAAGGGACTTTGTTTGAAAAAGCTTTCGTAACCTATTCGGTATGTAGTCCTTCAAGAGGGACTATTTTTACAGGTTTATATCCCCATCAGAATGGTCAAATAGGATTGGCAACGCATAAGTATCGCATGTATGAAAGTTTTAAAACTTTACCTGTATACTTGAAAGAAGCGGGTTATGATACCGGATGTATTGGTAAAATTCATGTCAACCCAGAATCGGCCATTCCTTTTGATTTTAGAGCGATTAAAGGTTCCAATTTTGCTAAGAAAAACTTACCAAAATATGCCGAAAATGCTGGAAAGTTTATCAATGGAACAGACAAACCTTTCTTTTTGATGGTCAATTTCCCAGATGCCCATTACCCAGTACAAAAGCAAGTAGAGGGAATGCCTAAAAATCCAATGGATGGGACAGATATTGATGGTCCATTGCCGTTTGTGGGGGCGGACAGTGAACGCTTACGTGCCTTTACGGCTAATTATTACAATTGTATGAATCGTTTGGATGAATCTGTGGCTATGCTGTTGGAGACCTTGGAGAAAACAGGGAAAACTGACAATACCATCATTATATATTTAGGGGATCATGGGGCACAATTCTCACGTGGAAAATGTAGTAATTACGAGGCTGCTTTACAGGTGCCAATGATTATTAAAAATCCGTTGATTGATGTAAAAGGGCAACGTACAGATGCTTTGGTAAGTTCTGTAGATTTAGTGCCTACTATTTTGGAATATGCAAACATAGAAACTCCAAAGAACTTACCTGGAATCTCCATGGCATCTTTAGTGTCTGGTGAAAAAGAAACTAACAATCGCGATTATATTTTTGCTGGAGGAGTTGGTTCTGCGGTACAATTCTACTACCCAAGACGTAGTGTACGTGGGAAACGTTTTAAATTGATTCATAATATACTTTATGAAGAAACCAATCCAAAAGTAGCTATTTATGACGCACATGCAAATGCTCATTTTGCTGGTGGTACGGAAAGAAGTGAGGCAGTTGCAGCTGGCGAGATTGTTTCAAATGCGTATAAAACATGGGAGAACCCTCCTAAATATGAATTGTATGACTTAGAGAACGATCCGTTAGAATTTGTGAATCTATCAGAAGATAAAACCTATGCAACGGAGTTGAGTCATTTGGTGAATGTATTGGAAGAATGGCAAACAACAACAAATGATCCTTTTGCGGATCCTAAAAAGTTGGAATTATTTAATCAAGAAATTAAAGACATAAAAGAGAAATATCCAACATTGAAGTACAATAGAGATAAGAATTTTAAGTGGAAGTATCCTGAGTATTTTATGGAGTAATTAGGATGTCTTGATTTGATAAATAGAATTGCAATGTCATTTCGCTGAGGAACGAGGAGAAATCTCCATATTACGGTATGAGATTTCTCACGAGGCACGAGGAAAAATCTATAATTGCCGGAATGATATCCGGAACCAAATAGTTTAATGAAAGTTTTTTAATCAATAAACAACGAAATAACATGTCCATCATATCAAAAATAAAAATATTGTTATCACTCCTTTTTATGGGAATAATAACAAGTAGTTGCTCCCCAGAAACCAAACCAAATGTCATTATGATTTGTGTGGATGACATGAATGATTGGGTGTCTTGTTTAAATGATTTTCAAAATATTGAAACGCCAAACCTGGACAATATGGCGGGGCAGGGAACTTTGTTTACCAATGCCTATTGTGCAGCACCACTTTGCAATCCTTCTCGAACTGCGATTTTTACAGGAATGAGTCCTGCGAGGACTGGAATTGTAAACAATGCGCGTAATAAATCGGGGGTTTGGAAATTGCGTTGGCCGGAGCTAAACACTTTGCCGCTGTGGTTTAAAAAGAATGGCTATACCGTAGTAGGTGGCGGAAAAACCTATCACGAAACCATTCCTGAATTGTACAATCCATTGCATCAATGGGACGAATACTTCCCGTTAGAAATAGAAAAGTATAAACAAAAAGAACATGTTAAAAAATTAGGAATCAACGATAGAGAATGGTTTTCAGATATGCCGAGTCATCCTAATGGAAGTTGGGATTGGGGACCGTTTTTCTGTGACGATTTTGATATGGGTGATGGGAAGACGACCAAATGGGCCATGGATTTCTTAGCAGAAAAACACGACAAGCCATTTTTTCTGACCTTGGGTTTATTTCATCCACATTTGCCTTTTTATGCCCCTAAAAAATATTTCGATGCCATTCCCTTAGACAGTGTGAAATTACCAGAAGCCCCAGAATGGGATCTAAATGACTTACCAGAGGGAGCTCGAAAATATATGAAATCAGGCAAAGATGCTAAATTTCAAATGGTGGTAGATAGTGGCGAATTAAAAAATGCATTACGTGCTTATTTGGCTTCCATTAGTTATGTAGATGCCTTAATGGGGCATTTTATGGAAGCTTTTGAAAAGAGTGCCTACGCTGACAATACAATCTTGGTTTTTTGGAGTGATCATGGCTATCAGTTTGGGGAGAAAAATCGCTTTGCAAAACGTTCGTTATGGCAGCGTTCTACCCGTATTTTGTTTACCATAAAAGCACCAGGAGTCACTAAAAAAAATGTAGTTTCTAGGCAAGCAGTGAACTTGTTAGATATTTATCCTACGCTAATAGATCTATGTGATTTACCTGCGCCTGAACATACCTTAGACGGACTGTCTTTACGTCCACAATTAGAAGATCCAGCGACTGAAAAAAGACCATCAGTTACGGTACATGAAATTGGAAATAATGCGGTACACGATAGCCGTTGGACCTATATAGAATATAAGGATGGTGGCCAAGAATTATATGATCGGGAAGCAGATTTTGCTCAATGGTACAATTTAGCAAACGATCCAAAATACCAATCTAAAATAGATAGTTTAAAGCAATGGACTCCGGAAAGGCAGGGGATTCAATTAAAGCCTATGACCACTGAAAAGTCAACCATAATTAATTCATCAAATTAAAACAGAAGGAATTAAATAACATTTTTAAACCATGAAAAAACTATACGAAAAGAAATTTATTTGGATGGTATTACTATTATTACAAGCGGTTTTTGTTTTGAATGTATGTTCCCCAAGTAGAGAAAAAGCAAGTTTAACGCTTAAAAAAGCAGGAGGTATTAGTACAAAAGCTACAGCTGCTAAACTCTCTGAAAAACCCAATATCATTTTTATAAATGTAGATGATTTAGGATGGAAGGATGTGCATTATATGCAAGGCTATGATTATTTTGGAAAACCTACAGCTGCCTATAAAGACAATAATTTTTACCATACACCTGCTATTGATAAATTAGCAAGTGAAGCAGCTGTTTTTACAAGAGGTTATGCACCTGCACCTATTTGTACACCCAGTAGAATTGCCTGTTTGACGGGGCAAGATGCGAGTAGAACCAAAGCACATGCCTTGATTACTACCATTTCTAGAATTGCGGATAGAAAGGGCGATAATGTACGCTTGTACCCATGGGTAAACCATGATTCCTGTGATAAAAACACCACGACTATTCCTCAAATGTTACAAGCAAACAACTACGAAACCGTACATGCGGGGAAATTTGGAGCAGGGGTACGGGGACCATTGCATTATGGTTTTGAAAAAAACTTTGCAGGAGGCGATCAAGGGTCGCCACAAGGAGTACCCAAAGGCGGTTATTTTGGTTATTTTAATTTGAATGATTTTATCGTAGAAAAAGGAGAATACCTAACCGATAAACTAACCGATGCCCTAGTGGGGTATATTGATACCTATGACCGAAGTGAACCTTTTTACTTAAATCTTTGGTATTATAACGTGCATTCTCCATTTCAAGCCACCAAAGAACGCATCGACTTTTTTAAGGATAGAGTAAAGACAAAAGGACATAATAATGCCAAATATGCGGCGATGATAAAAGCAGTGGATGATAGTGTGGAACGCATTATCGCGACATTGGAGTCGAATGATTTATTGGACAATACGATGATTGTATTTACAGGAGACAATGGAGGACATAAAATTACCAAAGCCTACCCACTGAGAGGAAGCAAAGGAACCGCTTTTGAAAATGGAATTCGAGTACCTTTCTTTGTGTATTATCCTAAAAAAATAAAAGCACAAGTGATTGATGATATTGTGGTGACAGGAATTGATATTTACCCAACCTTAATGGATGCAGGAGGTGTGGCCTCGGTAGACCAATCATTGGACGGAAAAAGCTTATTACCCTTGTTGATTAATAATGACAGAACAGGACTAGAAGAACGAAATATTTATATGTACCAAGGAAGCTATGTGCCTACCGGACATGGAGGACAGGTAAACAAGCATTTTGAAATGGTTCCTGGAATTACCGTGTATAATGAGCGTTGGAAATACATGGAGCTTTTTGAGTATAATATTGCCTATTTATACGATCTTAAAATTGGAGAAACCCTAAGCGTTGCATCGGAACATCCTGAAATTTTTAAGAAAATGAGAGCAGAAGCCAATGCCTGGATGCTAGACAGGGGAGTGCCTTTACAAAAAGACTATATCCAAAACCCCAACTGGAACCCAGCAACT
>Ga0209395_1000203_pt1 | contig 90664 bp, 83 predicted proteins | sample GOMGulsemesocosm_3_FD_184635 | JGI IMG/M metagenome (GOLD analysis project Ga0209395, IMG submission 184635) | Methane-oxidizing microbial communities from mesocosms in the Gulf of Mexico - GOM9D Gulf of Mexico (SPAdes) (version 2) | ecosystem: Environmental > Aquatic > Marine > Cold seeps...
TATTTACCTTCTTCTACTTAGTATAATTTGATTAGGATATAGCATTATAAAATAGATAACGATTTAAAAGCATAGCAATGGCACAAGAAGTACAACCTTTCTTTTTCGGACTATTAAAACCAAAAAATAACATCAGTAAAATATGGATGGTATTTTGGTTATTATCTGCAGTAACAATTTTTGAAGTTGTTTTAGGACTTATCAAGCCTGAATCATTAGTTCAGAACAGAATTGTAGGAATGAAAATTTTAAATTGGATTTTCATTATCTTAACAGTATATAAAGCATATTATATTACATGGGCATTCATGCACATGGATGGAGAAAAAAAATGGTTCAGACGTTCAGTAGTTTGGACAGGAGTATTTTTAATATTATACCTTTCTTTTATTGTTTTAATAGAAGGTGGATATATATACGAAATCATGACGTCATCATTTGTTACTAGAGATTTTTAGTAGATGAATACATAGTTAATAAATAAAAAAGGCGGTTATTATAACCGTCTTTTTTATTTTTGTATTCTAAAATTAACTTCTTTTTATAAGTAGAGTTGGTTTGAGTATGTCAATATAATTTTCATTCGAGCAAGGTCTTGAAAAGTCATACCCTTTACCGGGATTAAAAGCGTTTATTTTGAATAAAAAAAACATAATATTAGGGCTTTTGTTTATCTGTCCAATAATCATTTACTTGTTCTTTGCAACTGGAGTTTATAATTTCTCTGCATTGCCAATTGTTTCTAAAAATGTCAAAGAGGTTTTTGCTTTTAAAAACCTTAAAGGAGAACAGGTTCACTTAAAAGATAAGTTGACGGTTTTAGGATTTCTAGGATCTGATTTAACCAACAGAAAAATAAATGTATATAATTTGCATGAGGAAATATACAAAGGAATTCATAGTTCTGATAAGGATTTTCAAATGCTAATGTTGCTTCCAATTGGAGCTGAGTCACAAATAGAAGAAGTTATTGTGGAGCTTTCTCGCTACGCAAAAATTAATAAATGGCAGTTTGCATTTGGAAATCCAGAAGCTATTAATGAAGTGTACAACTCGCTAAACTTATCTGAATCCTTAGATGAAAATTTGGGAACTAATTATGTTTTTATTGTTGATAAAGAACAAAGTTTACGTTGTGCAGATGATAAAGAATTAAAGTTGTATAATGGGTATGATGCAACCAAAGTTTCTGTGTTGCATAAAAAAATGAACAATGACGTAACGGTTTTATTATTTGAATATAATGCAGCATTAAAGAGTAATTATAAAATAAATAGAAGAGATTCATTTTTAAAAATTAATCAAAAAGATGAAGAGTAATAAGTCATATATTGGAATAACGTTTATCATTTTAGTTTTTGGAATCTTTGCTATTCCAAAAATAATAGATCGTATCTCTAATGATACTATTACTGATGCTAATAGGTTAAACAAAGTAGAAAAGGGAATTCAATCTATAGAGATTGAATCGGACCTGGTAAAGTTTTCAAAAGTTCCTGATTTTAGCTTCCGAAATCAAGATAGCATTGAGCTGGGGAATTCATTTTTTAAGGATAAGGTATATGTGGTAGAATTCTTTTTTACTACGTGCCCAACGATTTGCCCTATAATGACTCAAAGTATGTTGCAAATAGAAGATAAATTTGGAGATCTAGATGATTTTGCAATAGCTTCTTTTTCCATTAACCCAGCTCATGATACACCTTCTGTATTAAAAGAGTACATGGTAAATCATGGAATAAAGTCAAAGAACAGGCAAATGCTTACTGGTAGTCATGATGATATTATGAAGTTAGCTAATAAAGGGTTTAATCTTTATGCAGCTATGGAAGAAAAAGCTCCTGGTGGTTTTGAGCATTCAGGAATGTTTGCACTGGTTGATAAAAATGGTTTTATTCGTTCAAGAAAAGATGAGTTTGGAAACCCTATTTTATGTTACCGTGGAATCACTGAAACCAGTAAAGATGAATTAGGGGAGGTAATAGGTACTTCACATCATCAATTAACTGAATTAAAACAAGATATATTAAAACTACTTAAAGAGTAATTTAATATATCTACTAGACTATATATTAAACAAACTTCACTGAAAAACATTATATAATGAACACACAAAACGCTACAGAACAGAAATACAATAAATGGATTTGGGTATTGTCTATAGTAATTCCTTTAGCGGTTGCAGCTTTGTTTGGTGTAAACTTAAAAAGATTGGGTTTTGATGTTGAGCCGTTAACATTTTTGCCGCCTATTTACGCTACAATAAATGGTTTTACAGCTATTGTGTTGATTACAGCTGTATTAATGATTAAAAAAGGAAATAGAGTTGCCCACGAGCGTTTAATGAAACTGGCCATTACATTGTCCGTTTGTTTCTTGTTATTGTATATAGGATACCATATGACCTCTGAGTCAACTATATTTGGTGGTAAAGGAGTTGTTAGGTTTGTTTATTATTTCATTCTTATAACTCACATTGTATTATCAGTAGCTGTAATACCTTTGGTTTTAATAACTTATGTAAAAGCGCTAGCACAACGATTTGACAAGCATAAGAAAATTGCGAAAATTACTTTCCCGCTTTGGTTATATGTTGCGATTACTGGTGTAGTAGTATATTTAATGATATCACCTTATTATGTTTAAGAAAAAAACAATACTTACTTATTGCTTATTAGTTACTGCTTATAGCGGAATTTCTCAATGTGCTATGTGTAGGGCTCAATTGGAAAGTATGGATGATAATTCATTAGCGGAAAGTGTTAATGATGGTATAGTATACTTAATGGCAGTACCTTATGTGTTAATAGCTGTAGTTGGTTTTTTTATCTATAGAAGTTTTCAAAAGAAAAAGAAATAGTATTTGATAAAATTGTCCTCAAACAATTTATAATAATTTATTGCGTTTCTGATTTAATAGAAAACTAACTTGTTAATATGAGAGGAATCCTAATAGTATTATTGTTCCTTGTTACAATGTGTATATCAGCACAGGATTACACAATACTCAATTCAGAAAATAATATATCCATACCCTTTGTTACTGTAAATTTTGATGATGGTACTGGCACATATTCAAATGAAAACGGAATGTTTTCAATCCCAAGAATAAAACGGAGAGTGTTATAAAACTCATAATTACTGCGATTGGTTTTGAGGAAAAAATAATTTTTATTTCTGAAATCAAACCTATAATTTCTCTTAAAGAGTCAATTTCAGAATTAAATAGAGTAGAAATAGATTCTAAAATAAAAATAAAGGTTAAAAGGAGGATACTGGGATATCATAAAAAATCTAGGGCGGTTAATTATCCTAGTTACCCATTTTCGGAAGTAATAGTTTTGTTAAAAGGCACGAAAAATAGAGATGGTTTTTTTGAAGCTTTATGTGTGAGAACAGAAGCTCATAAATATACAGGTTCAAAAAATAATACTCTTAAAAAAGAATCCTTTAAATCGGTTTTTAGATTGCACTTTTATGAAAATAATGAAGGGGTTCCTGGGGGAGAAATTACAGAGAAAGAAATTCGTTTTATAAAAAGAGGAAAAGGGCTCGAAAAATTGATTTTTGACATTAGCGAATATGAAGTGTATTTTCCTGAAACAGGTGTTTTTGTTGAAATAGAAATTGTAGGACAGTTAGATGAAAATGATAATTATATTCAGCAAACTAAAAAATTGACAAGGGTTATTCAAGGGAAAAAATATACATATAGAGAAAGTATTGAGTCAGATTTTTTATTTACAACTAAAGTAGATGATATGATTATTTATAAAAAGAATGTACTCCACTTTAAAGAAAAAGGTTGGCGATTGAATGAAACTCATTCTTCAGGCCCTTTTGAAGGAAAATCGTTAAACTTAATGTTGGTGCTTTAGTAGATTTTTATGAAAAAAAAAGTATCCGGCTGCTTGTAGGATATGGTTTTAACTATCGACAGGTATATAAGGCGCTAAAGTTCAGGTAATTATAATTTAATTTTGTATATTGTATACATATTCCCCAAAATTACAATCACATGATTGTAATATTAGTTTTTTATAATATGTGGTAATAAGGTTGTATAACCCGTAAATCTATAATATTATGAAAAAGCTCAAACTATTTTTATCAGTTCTATTTGTTTTATTGTTGTTTAGTTCCTGTGAAAACGAAGAAAATTTGTTTATTGAGAATCCAGGTTCAGATACTGAAATAGAAGCAATAAGCACAAATGAATTAGCTAGTAGAGGTCCAACAATAACCTTTGGACGATATTATGGAAAATGCCAAGGAAAAGCTTGTGTTGAAATATTTAAGTTAATTGACATTACGCTACTAGAGGATTCATTAGATAAGTATCCTACAACAGGAGGTTTTTATCAAGGTAGTTTCAGAGATTTTAAGGGCTCTGAAAAAATTAAAACTAGTGACATATTACCTAGTTTTCCATTAGAATTATTAGATTCTAAATTAATAATTTATGGAACTCCAGATGCAGGAGACTGGGGAGGTATTTATTTAGAATATCAAGACGGTTTGCATCATAGGTATTGGTTGTTAGATTTAAAAGTGCAAAATAATCCTAGAAACTTGAGAGCTTATGTATCCTTAATAGATAAAAAAATAACAGAAATTGGAGAAATTAATAACCTGAATTAACTAAGCTTAGAAATATATGTTTCGGAGCGACTAGAGTTACAATTGTGATTCTAGTCGCTTTTTATGTTAAGATACAATTATATAAACAGGTGATTAGGTTGTTTTTTTTAGTTTTAACATCTTTTTCACATTTCAACTGTAACAAATCAAGAATAGGATAGTCTTATAAACGTCATTACAATCTAAAAAGAGGTAATCTTCTTTTTGTAAGTACGACCTAACGAATTCATCATCAAACTATTTATGTTAGAAATCAAAAAACTACACAAATCTTATCCTATTGGTAAGGAATCATTACATGTGTTAAAAGGAATTGATCTTTCTGTTAAGGAAGGAGAGCTGGTTGCAATTATGGGATCTTCAGGGTCTGGGAAATCTACTTTACTTAATATTATAGGTATGCTTGATGAAGCAGATGAAGGGGATTATATTTTAGATAATGTCCCAATTAAAAACTTAAATGAAAAAAAGGCTGCAGTATATCGTAATAAATTTCTAGGATTTATTTTTCAATCATTTAACTTAATTAATTACAAAAATGCAGTAGAGAATGTTTCTCTTCCATTATATTATCAAGGTGTGAATAGAAAAGAGCGTCATGAAAAAGCGATGTTCCATCTTGGAAAAGTTGGCTTAACTGATTGGGCTAAACATTTGCCAAACGAACTATCTGGAGGACAAAAACAACGTGTAGCTATTGCAAGAGCTTTAGCTGCTCAACCAAAATTATTATTAGCAGATGAGCCAACAGGAGCTTTGGACACTACTACTTCTTATGAAATTATGGATTTTATTCAAGAATTGAATGATGAAGGAAAAACAATATTAATTGTAACTCATGAAGAGGATATTGCCAATATGTGCAAGCGTATTGTCCGCTTAAAGGATGGGGTTATAATGGAAGATAGTTATGTAGAACAAGTTAGAGCTTCACAATATGTTTGATTTAGGACTTTGGCGAGAAATATTTCAGAGTATGAGTAAAAATAAGCTTCGAAGTTTACTTTCGGGGTTTACGGTTTCTTTTGCAATCTTATTATTTACCTTATTGTTTGGAATAGCTAATGGGTTGGAAAATACGTTTAATGATTTATTCAAAGATGATGCTCAAAATTCAATTTTTATCAGATCAGGTCGTACAACACAACCGTATAAAGGTTTTAAAACTGGACGAGTCATTCAGTTTAAAAATGAAGATTACACTTATTTAAAAGAAGGTTTTGGGGATAAAGTGCAATACATTACTTCAAGAATATATAAAAATTTACCAGCATCATATAAAAATGAAAAAAATGTATATGATGTAAGAGCGGTACATCCTGATCATCAATATTTAGAGAAAACACTGGTATATGAAGGAAGGTATATTTCTACAAAAGATATTCAGGAAAAAACAAAAGTTATAGTTATTGGTAGATTGGTTGAAGAGGATTTGTTTACCAAGACAACTGCTTTAGGGAAGTATGTGAACTTAGGAGGTATTTCTTATAAAGTTGTTGGTGTGTATAGAGATGATGGAGGGGATAATGAAGAACGAATTATTTATTTACCAGTTTCTACAGCTCAGCAGGTTTATGGAAATACGGATCATGTAAATCAGATTAATTTGACACATAATCCCGATATGAAATCGGAAGAAGCAATTGCTTTTAGTAAAACTATAGAAGAAAAATTAAAAAAGCGCTTCAATGTAGCACCAGATGACCAACGTGCTATACGTTTGTTTGATATCGCAAGTAGGTCTAGTGAAGTAAATCAAATGACTACTGTTTTAGGAATATTGATTCTGGTAATAGGAATGGGGACATTAATAGCAGGAATAGTTGGAATAGCTAATATTATGATTTTCGTAGTAAAAGAACGAACCAAAGAATTGGGGATAAGAAAAGCATTAGGTGCTACACCAAAATCTATTGTTCGTTTGATTATGTATGAATCTGTTTTGGTAACTGCTTTTGCTGGCTATTTAGGACTTGTCATTGGAATGGGGACTTTAGCATTAATAGGAGACGGATTAAAAGATTATTTTATAAAAGACCCAAGCGTAAGTACAAGCTTAATCGTTAGTGCAACTATTGTATTAATTATAGCTGGAGCAATCGCAGGATATATCCCAGCAAAAAGAGCTTCTGAAATAAAACCAATTATAGCATTAAGAGACGAATAGTATGATACGATTTTTAATAGAACGCGATACTTGGCAAGAAATTTACGATAGTTTACGTAAAAATAAATTCCGTACCATAGTTACTATGATTGGTGTTTGGTGGGGAATTTTACTATTGATTTGGTTGTTAGGTTCGGCTAGAGGAATGGAAAATAAATTTAATAGAATGTTTGGGGACTTTGCTACCAATTCTGTATTTATTTGGGGGCAGTATACGAATAAGCCTTTTAAAGGGTTCCAGGAAGGAAAGCAGGTTAGATTAACTTTAAATGACGCTAAAATTGTTCAATCAGAGGTTGAAGGGATTGAATTTGTAGTACCTAGAAATCAAACTAATGGTAGAGTAGTTCGTGGCTTTCAGTCTGGAAATTATGGTATAGCTGGAGATTACCCTTTATTGGATAAAGTTCAGAAAAAGAAGCTACTTCATGGTAGGTTTATTAACCAAAAAGATATTGATGAAAGGAAAAAAATGGCGTTTATTTCGGAAGATATTTATAAGCAGTTATTTAAGAAAGATGAAGATGCAATTGGGCAATACATTCAAATAAATAGCATTAATTTTAAAGTAGGTGGAATATTTAAGTCAAGTAATATGGGTGGGCCTTCAACGGATATTCATATTCCATTTACTACGTTTCAACAAATTTATAATAAAGGAGAAGAAATTGGTTGGATGATGGTTACAGGAAAACCAGAATACGATATCAAGCAAATAGAAATGGATGCAAAGCTTATTTTGAAAAATCTAAATAAGGTGCACCCAGAAGATAAACGTGCTTTTGGTAGTTTTAATTTAGGAAAAGAATTTAAAAAAGCTACTGGTTTTCTAACAGGGATGCAGTTTTTAACTTGGTTTGTTGGAATAGCGACTTTGATTGCTGGAGTTTTCGCAATTGGTAATATCTTATTAATAACGGTTAAAGAACGTACAAAGGAAATTGGAATTAGACGTGCGTTGGGAGCAACTCCTTTTGAAATAAAACGGCAAATAGTTCTAGAAGCAGTTTTGTTGACTTTAGTGGCTGGATTCGCAGGAATTATTTCTGGAGGATTAATATTAATGGCGATGGATTTAGCGCTTGGGAAAGGAGAGGATGCTATGTTGGTAAATGCTTCAGTATCTATACCAATAGTTTGGTTGGCTTTAGCAATATTGATAATATTTGGAACTTTAATAGGGATGATTCCAGCACATAAAGCAACTAGTGTAAGACCTATTGATGCATTAAGAGAAGAATAAATAAACTGATATAAAAACAATCAATTAAAATAAGAATTAGTAAATCAAGTAAAATGAATAAAACACTTAAAATAATATTCGTAGTCGTAGGAATTGCTTTATTAGTAATGGTTATGAGTTTTTTTGCAGATAAAAATTCAAAAACTGCAGTAGAGTATAAAACGGAATCACCATTTAAAACAAGTATTGTTACTAAAACTGTTGCTACAGGAAAAGTAAACCCTGAAGAAGAAGTAGAATTGAAGCCTCAAATTTCGGGGATCGTATCAGAAATACTAGTTGAAGAAGGAGATGTCGTTAAAAAAGGAGACTTAATTGCTCGCATTAGAGTAGTGCCTAATGCACAAAATTTAGCTAGCTCTCAAAGTAGAGTTCGTTCTGCTAAATTATCTTTTGATAATTCAAAAACTTTATATGATCGTAATAAAGCATTGTTTGAAAAGGGAGTGATTTCAAAACAAGATTTTGAAAATAGTGAATTGGCATATAATCAATCTCGACAAAACTTAAATCAAAGTCAGACTGATTTTCAGATCATCAAAAAAGGGTCAGCTGCTGGTTCAGGATCAGCTGCAAATACTGATATTATAGCTCAAATATCAGGAACAATATTAGAAATACCTGTTAGAGAGGGGAATCAGGTAATTGAAAGTAATACGTTTAATGCTGGAACTACTATTGCTACTATTGCTGATATGAGTAAAATGATATTTGAAGGAAAAGTTGATGAGGCAGAAGTAGGAAAGTTAAAAGAAGGAAGAGAAATAATTATTAAGTTAGGGGCAATTGAGGAAAAAGATTTCCCTGCAAAATTAACTTTTGTAGCTCCTAAAGGGAAAGAAGAGTCCGGAGCTGTTCAATTCACGATAAAAGCAGATGTGACGATTGATAAAGATACCTATGTAAGAGCTGGGTATAGTGCAAATGCAGAGATTGAATTAGAAAAGAAAGATTCAGTATTCTCAATAAAAGAATCGTTATTGCAATTTAACAGAATCACAGAAAAACCATTTGTTGAAGTTGAAACAGGGGATCAGAAATTTAAAAAGGTTAATGTGAAGTTAGGAATATCAGATGGGATTAATGTTGAAATTACTGACGGTTTAAAAGATGATGATAAAATTAAAGTTTGGAACAAAGCTTCAAAAGATAATAATGATGAGGAAGAAGATGAGGACTAATAATTTAGAAAAAATACAAATGAGAAAAATCATATTTGTTTTAGCTTTTACATCTACAATCTTGTCTTTTGCTCAAGAAAAGAAATGGGGTTTAGAAGAGAGTGTTAATTACGCATTGGAGAATAATATTTCGGTTAAGCAATCAGAATTAGATTCTGAATTAGCTATAGAAAATATTAGGACTGCAAAAGGGAACTTTTTACCTGGTGTTAATGCGTCAGCTTCGCAAAATTTTAATTTTGGATCTTATATAGATCAAAATGGTGGTAGAGTGGCTAGGGATAGTAGAGGGAATAATTTTGGCGTTAATACTGGGATTACTATTTTTAATGGTTTTCAAAATACAAACACGTATAAGCAATCAAAACTAGGTTTAGAATCAAGTAAACTCCAATTAGCGATATTAAAGGATAATATTTCTTTGAATGTTGTTAACAGTTATTTAAACGTATTGTTTAATAAAGAGAGTTTAAGAATTGCTGAAGATAAAATAAAAGTAACAGAACAACAATTAACTCAAATTCAAAAATTAGTTGATGCGGGTGTAAGAGCTGTTGCTGATTTATCTGAGATAAAAGCACAATTGGCAACAGATCAGCAAAGTTATGTAACTGCTCAAAACAGTATAGATTTAGCATTATTAAGTTTAGCGCAGTTATTACAAATAACTCATATTGGATTTGATGTGCAAGATATTGTGTTAGATATTACCTCTGTTTCTTTATTATATAATAATACGGAAGATATATTTAATAAAGCTTCAGAAGATAGGCCTGAAATAAAAAGTGCTCAATTAAGTATAGATGATGCACAGTATAATGTAGAAATAGCAAAAGGAGCTTACATGCCGACATTAAGTGCAAGTGCAAGTGCAGGGACTTCATATCAACATGCTCAAGGGCAAAGAGATGTAAGAGCGATTGTAGATGTAACTAGTCCTTCAGGGTTTTCAACAATACCAAATGGTTTTGGTCAACAATTTGAAGATAACTTAGGATATAGTGTTGGGTTAAGTCTAAATATTCCAATATTCAATAGAAACCAATCCAAAGCAAGAGTAAATAGAGCTAAAATTAATGTAGAAAAAAGTAATACTAGGTTAATTCAAGCGGAGCAAGATTTAAGAGTGAAAATTGAAAATGCGTATGCAGATGCTAAAGCTTCTTTAAAGCAATTTGAAGCAGCTCAATTATCTGTGGCAGCTCAGGAAGAAGCTTTTAGGAATGCTCAAGATAGATATGATTTAGGAGTAATGACATCTTTTGAATTTGAGCAGGTAAGAAGTAGGTTTGTAAATGCACAATCAGCGTTGATTAATGCAAAATATAATTTTGTATTCAAGTCTAAAGTATTAGATTTTTATGCCGGGAAATCATTACTTGACTAACCTTTTTTAATAGTAAGAAAATAAAAGTGACTTAATTCTTTAAAAGAATTAAGTCACTTTTGTTTTAGAGGATAAAATTGGTCTAATTGAGTTCAATTTCCGACTTTTGTAAAAATTAATTACTTGTGGCTTATATTTTACAAATAGAAACATCAACAACTAACTGTTCAGTGGCAATCTCTAATAGGGGAGAAACTATTGCGCTGAAGGAAGTTAGTAACGGGTATTCACATGCTGAAAACTTACATGTTTTTATCGAAACTATTTTAGCTGAGAGTAAATTAGAGTATTCGGACTTAGATGCAGTTGCAATAAGTAAAGGGCCTGGTTCATACACAGGCTTGCGTATTGGAGTTTCTACAGCTAAAGGCTTATGCTTCTCGTTAGACATCCCATTAATAGCTTTAGAAACATTAGAAGTATTAGCGCGACAAGTTGTTGTTGAAGAAGGTTTTATTGTGCCAATGATAGACGCAAGAAGAATGGAGGCGTATACAAAAGTGTTTAAAGCTAATTATGAAGAAGCTCGAGTAATTGAAGCAGAAATTTTAGATAAAATTTCTTTTGTAATATATTTAGAGCAAGGAAAGGTTATTTTTGTAGGGAATAAAACAGAGAAAACTCAAGAAGTTATTCAGCATGAAAATGCAACGTTTATTGATAGTCTTCCTTCAGCTAAAGAAATGAGTGTTTTAGCATATGCTAAGTACAAAAAAAACGACATCGAAGATGTCGCTTATTTTGAACCATATTATTTAAAAGATTTCTTGGTTACACCTGCTAAAAAGAAGTTTTAAGCATTTTTGTGTATTTCCACAGAATGTGGGTAAGGGATTTCAATTCCTGCTTTATCAAGTGCAATTTTACAGTTTTCTAAAGTTCCAAAATAAACATCCCAGTAATCAGCTGTAGTAGCCCATGGTCTAACTGCAAAATTTACAGAGCTATCTGCTAATTCAGATACATTTACTGTTGGAGCAGGATCAGTTAATACTTGAGGGTTATCAGTTAAAGCTTTTAATAAAACCGATTTTGCTGTTTTAATATCTTCATCATAACCAATACCGATAGTTAAATTTACACGTAATTGTCCTTCGGTAGAATAGTTAGTGATATTACCATTAGATAAAGTACCGTTGGGAATAATGATTTCTTTGTTTTCAGGGCTATTTAATTTAGTGGTGAATATTTCTATTTCTTTTACAACACCTAATTCTCCTTGAGCTTCAATTAAATCACCAATTTTAAATGGCTTGAAGATCATAATTAAAACGCCTCCAGCGAAATTAGCAAGTGATCCTTGTAAAGCCAATCCAATTGCTAAACCAGCAGATGCTAATATTGCAGCAAAAGAAGTTGTTTCAATACCTAAAACACCAAGAATAGTAATGATTAAAACTATTTTAAAAGTCCAGCTTAATAAGTTCATTAGGAATTTTTGAAGACTTTTGTCATAGCCTTTTTTATCCATTAATCTACTAGTTTGTTTTAGAGCTTTTTTGATTACCCATGAACCGATAATCCAAATTAAAATAGCTCCGATTATTTTAGGGCCAAAATCACTTATAAAATCGATTCCTTTTTCAAGCCAAATACTAGCGTCGTTTTCTAATTCTTTTGTTTGCATGTTTATTTTTTAATAAAGGTTAGTGCTTGTTCAATATTTTCGGTAGGTAAAAGACAAGCGGAATTTTCACAAATATAAAAATAAGTTTTGCCTTTAATTATTCTATTAGTTAGTAATGGTAATTTTTTTATGTCAAATTGATTTTTTTTGGTAGTATCATATCCAGAAAAGAGTGTGTTAGGGGTATAGTGCTTTTTTATTTGATGCATTTGTACTTTCGCATTATCCCCGGTAATTACAATTTCTTGAAATTTTTCAGAATTCATGATATATAAATCTAACCAATTAGAAAAACCTGATCCATAATTATTTATTTGAGGGATAATATTATGAAGCATTTTTTTAGAAGTTTCAGAATATTTTTCATTATTGAAATGGATTCCAAGGAGGAATAAATTTTTTGCCATTATAGAGTTACTGGCAGGTATAACATTGTCTTGAAATTCGGTATTTCTAACAACTAATTTTGGATCTTCACTTGAGGTAAAGTAGAATAAATTATTTTCTGGATTGTAAAAATGAATAAAGCAATAATTTGCTAGTTCATTCGCTTTGATTATCCATTTAGTATTTAAAGTATTTTCATATAGTTTTATGAACAACTGAATAGTAATAGCGTAATCTTCTAAATATCCGTTAATTGAGCTTTTTCTGTTTTTGAAATTATGATATAACCCGCCATCTTTTTTAGATAAATTATTGGTTATGAAGTTCGCATTTTTTATAGCTATAGTTAAGTATTTGGCTTCGTCTAGGGCTTCATACGCATCTAGATAACCAGTTGCCATTAATGCATTCCATGAGGTGAGTGTTTTGTCATCCAAAGCTGGTTTTGTTTTTTTTACTCTAGCTTTCTGTAATGTTACAATACATTTATTAAGAGTAACTTGTAGTGTCTCGACAGGGGTTTTAAATTTTTCCGAAATCTTTTTAGCACTGTCTTTTCTAGTTAATACATAATGTCCTTTTTCCCAATACCCATATTCATTAACATTGTAAAAATCTGCAAATAATTTATAGTCATTTTTTAAAAGTTCTTTTAGTTCATCTTTAGTCCATACATAATAAGCTCCTTCTTCTTTCTCTCCTAAGTTATTGTAGCTATCTGCATCTAATGAAGAGTAGAAGTAACCGTCTTTATGATATAATTCTTGTTCAATAAATCGAAGTGTTTTTTTTATGGTTGACTTGTATAGTTCATTTTTGGTGAGTTTATATGCTTCTGAGTATAGGCTAACAAGTTGGGCATTATCATAAAGCATTTTCTCAAAATGAGGAATATGCCACCTGATATCAGTTGAGTATCTTGAAAACCCTCCATCTATATGATCAAAAACACCACCATATGTCATTTTGGTTAGAGTAGTGTTCACATAGTTTAGTAATTCTGTATCATTTTGTAGGTGTGCGTATTTTAATAAAAAAGAATAGTTGTTTGGAAGCATAAATTTAGGAGCTCTTTTAGTGGCGCCATATTTATGATCGAATGATTTTTTCCAATGATTTACAATTGTAGAAACATACTCGGTTTTAAATTCAGTTTTGTCTTTATTTACCGCAATTAATTCTGAAGAAATAATTCCCTGCTCTAAATTATCAGCGTAAGTATTAAATTTTTCTGGGTCAGTTTCAAATTGTTTTTGTAACTGTGTTAAGGCATCAATCCATTGGTTTTTTCTAAAATAAGTTCCACCCCAAACTGGTCGTCCATCAGGAAGTGCAATCACATTCAAAGGCCATCCTCCACTACCAGTTAGCAGTTGTATAGCACTCATGTAAACGTGGTCTATATCAGGTCGTTCTTCTCTGTCCACTTTGATGTTAATGAAATTTTCATTCATGACTTTAGCAACGACTGTGTTTTCAAAACTTTCTTCTTCCATAACATGACACCAATGGCAAGCAGAGTATCCAATGCTAATAACAATAAGTTTGTTAGCTATTTTTGCTTCAGCTAAAGTAGTGCTATTCCAGGCTTTCCAATTTACAGGATTATGTGCGTGTTGTAATAAATATGGGCTAGTTTCTTTACTCAATTCATTTGTGAATTGATGCTTTTTAGGTATTGAATCATTATTTTGCCCTTTACAACTAAATAACAATATGAGTAAAAAGGAAGTGGTTAGGTTTCTCATACTTCAAAGTTAGCAAAATCAATACATAAAAAAGCACTCATAACCATAAGGTAATGAGTGCTTTTAGTTTTTCTAGTATAAATTTATCCGTTTAAAGCAATAACAGAACTTATTTTTCCAGGTATCATTTCTTTTAAAGTAGCCTCAATACCACTTTTTAAAGTCATGGTTGATGATGGACAACCGCTACAGGCTCCTTGCAAAATAACGCTTACTTCTTGAGTGGTTTCATTATACGATTGAAACATAATGTTTCCACCGTCACTGGCTACAGCGGGTTTAATATACTCGTTCAAAACATTAACAATTTCTGCTGAAACATCGTCTAGTTCGTCAATGTTTAAATTAATTTCTGGAGCAACTTCCTTTTTAGGCTTTTCAGCTGTAGTGTCAATAATCATGTTTCCATCTGCAATGAAGTTTCTAATTACTTCTCTTAATTCATTAGCGATATCGGTCCATTCAGCTAAATCATATTTATTTATTGAGACATAATTTTCATCAATAAACACTTCTTTAACGAAGGGAAAGTGAAATAACTCAGTGGCTAAAGGAGAAATTTTTGCGTCATCAATATTTTTAAACTCAAAAATAGTATCAACCAGCTTTTTATTAGCAACAAATTTCATCGCGCTTGGGTTGGGGGTACTTTCTGCATATACAGTAACCGCTACCTTTTTAGTAGCAACATCATGATCAACTGCTTTTTTGCCAGTATTTAAGAAATCTTTAATTTGTTCAGCAAGATCTACTTCTATTTCTTTCCATTCAACGATATTGAATTTTTCTATGGCAATAAAATTACCAGAGATGTATACTTTTTTAACAAAAGGTAAGTAAAATAATTCCCTAGCAAGTTGTGAATTACTAGCCTCATCAATGTTATTAAATTCAAAATTCTGGTGTTCAGTAAGAAACTGATTAGATTCAAATTTTACAATATTTGGAGATGAAGTATGTGTTATAGTGATATTATGTGCTTCCATAAAAAGAAATATTTTCCGCAAAAGTACTGAATTTCTTTCTCTTCCGAAGAGTTTAATTATAACTAAAAGTAGGGTTTTAATATAAATAAATGTTTTTATAGGTATACTCATTGATTTTTTTTTATATTTGAAAATTATCAATATTTACCCTAGATTTTAGCAATTATTTGTGCCTTACCAACGACATAGATATTAACGAAATTATAATATGACTAAAAGAATTTACATTTTCATTGCGTTGTTTTCCTTTCTTGGAGCGAATGCCCAAGAGGGAATACCAACCTATTCTGATTATTTAACGGACAACCTATATTTAATTCACCCATCAATGGCTGGAGCTTCTAATTGCTCTAAAGTTAGATTAACTGGACGTCAACAATGGTTTGGTCAGGAAGATGCACCAGCGCTAATGACTGCGAGTTATAATACAAGGTTCGATGAAAATGCACCTTCTGCTGGAGGAATTATTTTGTTTAGTGATAAAAATGGTTATCATTCACAAACTGGAGCATATATAACGTATGCACACCACATCATGTTAGGAAGAAATACTATTGATTTAAATCAAGTTTCTTTTGGATTGAGTGTTGGGTTGATACAAAGTAGTTTAGATCAAACAGAGTATGATTTATTATGGAATGCAGGAAATAATAATTTTGGAATTCCTGATCCAGCGGCTAATTCAAATGAAAAAATATCGAGTACATATTATAATGTCGACTTAGGAGTGTCTTATCACTTATTAGATTTTTATGCGCATTTAACTATTAAAAATTTAATGGGTACTGGAAGAAAGTTATACTCAGTACAAGAAAGTGCTAACTTACAACGTTTCTTAATTTCTATGGGATATGTTTTTTCAAGTATAAATAGTGATTGGTCTTTCGAGCCATCTATGTTATTTCAGCATATTTCTCAAACTGCTGAAACACAATTCGATGTAAATATAAAAACTTACAAGAAAATGGATTTCGGTAAAGTCTGGGGAGGATTGTCATACAGAAGAAGTTTAGATGGTGCTGAATACGCAACGGCTACTGGTTCTGGTGAAGGACAAAAATTACAATACATTACTCCTTTTGTAGGGGTTAACTATAACCAGTATATGTTTGGGTATACATACTCACATCAAACAGGTCAAGTTAAATTAGTAGATGGTGGTTTTCACCAAATTACTTTAGGGATTAACTTAAATTGTAAGCCAGAAAAATACGATTGTAACTGCCCTGGTATAAACTAATTCAGGAATTATAAGTATAATAAAAAAGCTCGCTAATAGCGAGCTTTTTTATTGATATAACTATATTATTTGTTCCAATTATAATTTTTTTGAATTCCTTGTTTTTTAATAGCTTTTAACATAACATTTTCTAAGTTTCTATTTTCGTTATTTTTCTTTTTTTCGGCCGAGATATATATATTACGCTTGTTATTTTCTTTTTGAATTTGTTTCTTGATAAGAACTCTTTCTGTTTTCTTTTTTAAAATGTATGCTTGAAGTTCTTTATCTGATTTCTTTTGTAATTTTTTAGGTAGTAGTTGCTTATTGATTTTAGAATAGTTAAAATCTGTTTCTTCAGTTTCGGCATCTACTAAATCCCAAGAGCTATTTTTGTAAAAAGAAGAGCTTTTACTAACGGTTCTACTTACTTCATTAGCTTTCCCGTATTTTGATGCATTACTGTCTTGTAGTGCTTGTGCAGCCACCTTTTTTCTTCCTTGTTTTCCGTACGGAATATAAGTTTTGTTTAGTTTTATATTTAGTTCCAAAATATAGTCGTCATATGGAGATGGAATGTGAACAGTTTGTTGGTTTTGATTAATGGACATATAGTCTCCGTTGGTAAGTTGAGCTCCATCTTGCCACATGCTAGTGATACCATCATCATAATCGCCGCAATAAATGGTGTTAATGTTAATTTGTTTGTTTTGAGCATTAGTACTAGCGTTTTTGTAGCTAACTGGTCCTTGTGTAAAAGGTTCATTTCCTGCAATAAATATGAGTTTTAAATCACTTTCATTACTTCCCCAAGCTAATTCGTTAATTGAGGTTTGTATTACTTGCCCACAATATTCATTACCGCCATTAGTAACTAATGAAAATAATTTTTCAGAGATGTAATCTAGATCGCTTGTGAATGCACTTACTTGCCTAATAAATCCATTATCATTTGATAGTTTGTCGTTCCCGTATTCGTATAATGCAATTTTTAAATCAGGTCTTTCATTGTTACAAGTTGCATAAGAGAGTTCGTTTACTATTTCCCATAGTTGAGCTCTAGCTTGATCAATAAGTCCGTCCATACTGTTACTTGTATCTAGTAATAAAGCGACTTTAATAGTACTTTTTTTAGTAAGTTTTGAGGATGACAGTATTTCAGTTGAATTATTTTTTATTGGTTTTGTGTCTGCTTTACAAGAAAGCGAACAAAGTAATAATGCACTCAATCCAATTGTTTTTAAATTTTTCATAACTATTTGTATTTAGGTTTTATACAAATGTATTTAGGATTGACGTTAACTAAAACCCAAAATGAGGGACTGTGTTGTATGGTTTAGGGAAATAGCTCTTTATTTAGGTAAAGTATGTTGAAGTACAATAAAAAAGTATTGGTTTTAATGAAATGTATATTTAGTTAATTATAAAGTACGTAAGTTTATAGTAAATTAGAGTCAATTTTAACTAAATGAAGCACCTAGTATACATAATAATATTTTTCACATCAATGGGTGTGTTTTCACAAGAAGATAATAATATTTTGAAGTCAAGTAAGGCTTTTTATCTTAAGGGGGAAGTGTTATTAGAGGAATCGTCTAATCCAATGCCTGATGTTACAATACAGGTTTTTGGGGGAAGTTATACTAAAACTTCTTTATCTGGAGATTTTAGACTTAAGGTTAAAATTGGAGATGAAATTGTAATTAGTCACCCGGATATAGAAACAGTTCGTTATGTATTAAAAAATAATGAAGATCGATTAAAAGTATATGTTAAAGAGTTAAAGGGGGGGCAAAAAAAAGGTATTCAAAAAAGAAATGATGGTGATAAGAAAACTTTTGAAATATTAATTGATTCCGCTAAAAAGGTATATAAATCAGATGCTAAGAAAGGGGCTGAATTTGTAACTAAATCATTGTTGATTTCTAAGAAGTTAAATAATGTACAAAAGGCTATTGCCTATAGTGTTTTAGGTGATATATATATGCATTGGAAGCAATATGATTTAGCAATAGCAAATTATATAAGAAGTTTAGAGTTTAAGGAAACAGTAGTTGTTCAGTTAAGTTTAGCTAAAAGTTATTTTAAAAATAAAGATTATGCTGCCGCAATATTAGCGTATGATTCCATTGATATGAGTGCATTGTCAAATTGGCAAAAAATTGTATTGAATGAAGAGTTAGGAGATGTTTATGTTGCAAAAAATGAATTTTTAACAGCTGAAAAATATTACAATAAAGGCTTGGTGATAGCGAATGAGCATTTAATAAGCCCTAAGCTTACGGATTTAAATTCTAAATTAGGGAAAGTTACTTTTTCTCAAGGAAAGATACAAGTGGCTTCTGGGTATTTTGATAATTCGCTAGATTTATCTTCTCGAGAAAATGTGCAACGAGCAGCAGTAGAAAAAGAACGTGTTGCGGATTTTTATAATTCAAACCAGCAATTTGATGAAGAAATAACCTTAAGGAAAAAGAATCTTAAAGAATTGGAAAGCTTAGATGTTGAGGTGCTTACTGAAAATAGTTTGCAAGAACCTGATTCATTAACTACACAAAAGAGTAATTATAAAATAGCAAGCGCATATGTACAGCAAGCTAAATATGATGAGGCAATTCCTTTCCTAGAAAAGAGTATCTCTGAGGCGAATAAAAAATCAGATTTAATAATTGAAAAAGATGCTACTAGAAAATTATCTGAGGTATATAAAACTGTAGGGGACTATACTAAAGCACTAGAAACTTATCAGAGTTATGTTGATTTGGTTGATTTGGTATATTTAAAAAAGGAACAACAAATAGCAAATGTATCTAAAGTTGGAAGGGATTTAATTAAACAACAACAACGTGTTATTGGTTTGGAGGATGAGCGAAAATTATCAAAAAGTAAACTACTACTTGCTTCAAAAGACAATGAATTGCAAAGTGAACGGAATAAACAGCAAAGCATTATTATTTACTCTCTTTCAGCAGGGTTGTTGTTATTGTTACTATTAGCTTTTTATATGTACAGGAATATGAAGCAGCAACGTGTGAATAATAATTTATTAGCATTAAAATCATTGCGTTCTCAAATGAATCCACACTTTATATTCAATGCATTAAATTCAGTAAATAGTTTTATAGCGTCAAATGATGAGCGTACAGCTAATAGGTATTTAACTGATTTTTCAAAATTAATGCGAAGTGTTTTAGAAAATTCTGAAGAAGATTTTATTCCGCTTTCTAAAGAGATAGAATTATTGGAGTTATATACTAAGCTAGAGCATTTTAGATTTCAAGAGAAGTTTGACTATAATATAACCGTTGATGAAGCAATAAATGTGGACGATTTTTTAATTCCCCCAATGTTATTACAGCCATATATCGAAAATGCAGTATGGCATGGGTTACGCTATAAGGAAGAAAAAGGATTACTTCTAATTAGTTTAAATACTCATGCGGAGAATGAGCTGCAAATTGTAATTGAAGATAATGGTATTGGTAGAGAAAAATCAAAAGAATTTAAAACAACACATCAGAAAAATCAGAACTCAAAGGGAATGGGGAACATAAAAAAAAGAGTGGCAATATTAAATGAAATGTACGCTGATAAGGTGGATGTATTTGTTGAAGATATAGTTAATGACGGAGGAACAAAAGTTGTACTGACACTTAAAAAGGACTAAAATGAAATTAAAAACAATACTTGTAGAGGACGAGGCAAGAAGTAGGGAAATACTCAGAAATTATATTACCAAATATTGCCCAAATATCGAATTAGTAGGCGAGGCTTCAGGAATAGAAGAGGGGCTAGATTTAATTAAAAATAATGAGCTAGATTTGGTGTTTTTAGATGTAGAAATGCCTTACGGTAATGCGTTTGATTTATTGGATAAAGTTGAAAATAGAACTTTTGAAACCATATTCGTAACTGCATATGATCATTATGCAGTAGACGCTTTAAATAATCAAGCATCTTATTATTTATTAAAACCAATATCTATTGACGATTTAATTACTGCGGTTGAAATAGTTACTGACATTAAACAAAAAGAAACTAAATTGGCAGAAGCAGTTTTAATACCCAAAAGTGAAATGATATCCGGGAAAATAACGGTACCTCAGCAGGATGGATTTGAGGTACTAAAAACATCAGATATTCTATTTTGTAAAGCTGATGATAACTACACTGAAATTCACTTGCAAACAGGGAAATTATTAGCGAGTAAAACCCTAAAGTATTTTGAGGAGACTTTACAGGAATTTGGTTTTTCTCGAATACACAAATCCTATGTGGTTAATGTAAATTCAATAGTTAAATATAAAAAAGGAAAAGGAGGGAGTGTCGTGTTGGAAAACGATAAAGAACTTCAGGTAGCTCCTTCACGAAAGGCAGCATTGTTAAATTATTTTAAGTAGTACTAATTATGATTATAAAGGAAGTTAGGGGAAAAGCACCACAAATACCAGAAGATTGTTTTATAGCTGAAAATGCAACTATTGTTGGTGATGTGGTTATGGGAAAACATTGTAGCGTGTGGTTTAATGCGGTTTTGCGTGGAGATGTAAATTACATTAAACTTGGTGACAAAGTTAATATTCAGGATGGAGCAGTGATTCATTGTACATATAAAAAGCACCCTACTATTATGGGGAATAACGTTTCTGTTGGGCATAATGCCATTGTACACGGTTGTACTATACATGATAATGTGCTCATTGGTATGGGGAGTATTGTAATGGATAACTGTGTGGTACATTCCAATTCAATTGTTGCAGCTGGTGCTGTTGTTACTCAAAATACCGTAATTGAGTCAGGAAGTATATATGCAGGTGTTCCAGCTAAAAAAGTAAAAGATATATCTGAAGAATTAAGCTCAGGAGAAATAGATATAATTGCTGAAAATTATGTGGAATATTCTAGCTGGTTTAAATAATGAAATTGTTTTAAGAAGTTGTTAAGACCATTTCAAAATAAAAAGCAGTACTTTTGTAGCGTGAGTTTTAAAAAGAACATAGCAATCATTTTTACATGTTATTATCTAATAATATGCGTAGGACTTACCTTAACGGTACATTTTTGTGGAGGTTCGTTGGCTGGTGTGTCTACTGTTTCTTCAGAAGTTGCTTGTGAAATGGAAATTGTACAAGATGCTTGTTGTGCTAAAAAAAACGCAACTAAACCTGATTGTTGTAATGATGCAGTTGTTGATTTATCAGAGGTGGATGAAGACTCATTGTTTCATGATACCGCTATTGAAAAGCAATTTGTAGCAGTTTTTCCAAATGCTGTTTTCTACTTTTATAAAAGCACAAAATTTCAAAATAAGGTAGCATTATCTAATTATACATTTCAAAGTAATGCACCACCACTCTATAAACTTTACGGAACATATATACATTACGCTTAACACTTTCTCTAACTGAATCTTTTTTGTAAAAGCTGAAGTTTGTAAGTAGGTTAAGTTATGCTCAAATATGAGCTATTAAGTAATGCTAATCAAGATGATTAGTAAAATGTATATTCATGAAAAAAATATTAATATTTCTTTTTTTGTTACCACTATTAAGTTTCTCACAAAGTGAAGTTTCAGGAAGTGTAACAGAGGAAATTAATGGTAAACAAGAACCTATTCTTGGGGCCAATATATATTGGTCAGGAACAACAATAGGAACTGTGACCAATGAAAGCGGGAAGTTTAGAATTCCTTTTTCTACAGAAAATAAAACTTTAGTTATAAGTTATGTTGGTTATCAACAAAAAATTATAACTGTAATAGAGCCTAAATCCATAGTAGTGAAATTATCTCTTAGTAGTGATTTAAAAACTGTTATGATAAATGCTGAGCGTAAAGCTACTCAGGTTTCACTATTAGATTCTAGAAATATAGTTACGCTAAATTCAAAAGAGTTATTAAAAGCAGCATGTTGTAATTTGTCGGAAAGTTTTGAAACTAATGCTGCGATTGATGTAAACTTTTCTGATGCTGTAACTGGAACTAAGCAAATTAAAATGTTAGGATTAACAAATCCGTATATTTTAATTACACAAGAAAACATCCCTAGTGTTAGGGGGGCATCTCAAGCTTACGGGTTAACATTTACGCCAGGTACTTGGTTGGAAAGTATTCAAATTACTAAAGGTTCAGGTTCAGTAGTAAATGGATATGAAAGTATTGCTGGACAAATAAATACCGAACTAAAAAAACCATTTAGTGATGATCCTTTTTTTGTAAACACCTATGCTTCTATTGATGGTAGGCTAGAGTTGAATACTCATTTTAATCAGAAATTAAGCAATAAATGGAGTGCAGGGATGTATATCCATGTTAATAATCGTAGTTGGAAGAGAGATGAGAATAATGATAATTTTATGGATGCTCCATTAACAAATCAAATAAATTTGATGAATCGTTGGCAGTATGCAAATAGTGAATCAGGTTGGGTAAGTTTCTTCGATTTCAGATACATGAAAGATAATAAGCAAGCTGGTGAATTGAACTTTGATCCTGAAACGGATAAGTTAACTACAAATGCTTGGGGGAGTGAAATTAATACAAAACGTATTGATGTAAGTAACAAAACTGGTTTTGTATTTAAAGAGCAGAAATATAAGAGTTTGGGTTTGCAAACATCTTATAGTAATCATGATCAAAAAGTTTATTTTGGGTTAAGAAGATATGATATCAATCATCAAAGCTTGTATTCTAATTTTATATATAATTCAATATTGAGTAATACCCAAAATAAATTTAAGGCTGGATTGAGTTTTACCTATGATCAATATGAAGAGTTTGTTTTGAATTCAGATATTGATAGGAAAGAAAATTCATTAGGAGCTTTTTTTGAGTATACTTACGATAACAGTGATAACTTAAGTGTTGTAGCTGGAGTTCGTGCAGATACTCATAATGTGTTAGGGGAGTTTGTAACACCACGTTTGCATATACGTTATAATCCATGGGGGAATTCGGTTCTTAGAGCATCGGTTGGACAAGGGAGGCGTAGTGCAAGTATTTTTGCTGAAAATCAGCATTACTTTGCGTCATCAAGAGTTTTTAATGTGATGAATACTGGTAAAGGAGCATATGGTCTTGATCCAGAAGAAGCTTGGAATTACGGAGTTAGCTTCTTACAAAAATTCAAACTATTCGAGAAAAAAGCAGATTGGTCAATTGATTATTATGCTACAAATTTTAAAAATCAAGTAGTGGTTGATGTTGATAGTAGTCCATATGAGGTGTCTTTCTATAATTTAAATGGAAAATCTGTTGCGCATAGTATTCAAACAGATCTTAATTATAATTTAGCGAAACATCTCGATTTGCGATTGTCTTATAAATATTATAATGTTGTTGCTGATTATCAATTTAACAGATTATCAAAACCATTATTAGCTGAAAATAGAGTGCTTGCAAATGTATCATATCAAACTCATTATTTAAATGAAAAAGGAGCTAGGTGGAAGTTTGATGCAACATGGAATTGGATAGGGAAACAACGTTTACCTAATACGAGTGCAAATCCTGTACAATATCAATTAGGCGCTGATACTAACCCCCATAGTAGATTGAATTTACAAGTGACAAAAGTGTTTTCTAAGCAGTTTGAAATATATGTTGGAGGAGAAAATGTGTTAGGATATAAACAAGATAGTCCAATTTTAGCCTCTGATGATCCATTTGGAGCGTATTTTGATAGTACAATAATACATGGGCCTATTCAAGGAGCAACTGCATATGCAGGATTACGATTTACAATGAAATAATAGAACTAATAAAAATATAAATAATGAAAAAAATACTAACATTCGTATTATTGTTTACAGTAGTGGCAATTAATGCACAAGAAAAATCAAAAAGTAAACAAGTTGCTATTGAAGTTAGCGGAATATGTGATATGTGTAAAGCACGTATAGAAAAGGCTGCATTTAAAACTAAAGGAGTAAAGTCAGCAGAATGGAGTACAGAAACTAAAAAATTGAGTTTAATTATTAATGAACATAAAACAGATGTGTTAACTATTCAAAAAAACATGGCTGCTATTGGTCATGATACTGAAGGAATTCAAGCAACAAGTGAGGCTTATGATGCTTTACATGGTTGTTGTAAATATGAGAGAACTTTTGGTGTGGAGAATTCCTGTGAAAAGGATTGCGAAAAACCTTGTTGTAAAGATAAAAAGGTTGATAAGAAATCTTGTTGCGTTTCAAAAGGAGCTGTAAAGACAAGTTGTGCTTCGAAGAAGTAATGTTTAAGTCCTCTTTTTTTGAGTAAAAAATAAAAGCCCTTAAAGAATAAATTCTCTAAGGGCTTTTTGATTAAAAATTGGATAGTTTACTTTTTAATAAATTGTTTTGTGTTATTGCTAGTGTTGTTTTTCACTACAATAAAATACACTCCGCTTGTCAATCTACTTACGTTTATTGTTGATTTAATATCATTCAACTCACCGTTCATTAGTACTTGACCTAAAGTGTTTACTATTCTATATGTTAATTTCTCATCATTTTCAGTAACCACATTTAATTCATTTCCAGTAACTGGGTTAGGGAATATAGATAAATTTAACTCTGTGTTAAGTAATTTAATTTCTCTAGTAGAATCAGTTCTTGTATTAGCAACACAGAAATTAGTAGTGTCTGTTGAAGTAAACGAAGCTCCAGAAGCTAATGTAGCACCTGTTGAAGAGTTGGTTAAAGTGTAGTTACCATTACCATAACTACAACACATACCATCTCCATATGTATCCTTAAATTCTAAAGTATAACATCCAGCAGGAAGGCAATTATTAATAATTAATGTACTTCCATCAGCTTGACTTCCGTAAGTTCCTCCAGAAGCGACTACAGTTCCTGAATTGTCTTTAATATTCCAGCTTGTTTCTTCTGGATAATTATCAAATTTAATATTTAAAGTAGTATCAATACAAGTAACTTGACAAGGAGAACAAGAGGAACCTCCACAATCTACACCAGTTTCATCACCATTTTGAATACCATCGGTACAAGTAGGGATTGGAGTGTTTGAAAAACAGAAGTTTGTTGCTTCAGAAGCTCCAAAACTACCACCAGATTTAATACTTCCGTCAGGACCAGTAATTGAGTAAGATCCGTTTCCATATGAACAACAAATACCATCACCATAAGCATCGTTTATGGTAAATGTATAACAGTCATTAGGTAAACATAAAGTTTCTGATACTGTAGATCCATCTGCATTAGATTTTGAATATGTTCCTGATGCAACTGAAGTACCGCTATCGTTTACTAAAGTCCAAGACGTTTCTTCTGGGTAGTTGTCAAATGTAATACTAATTACTACTTCGTTATCAGTACAAGCAGTTTGACATGGAGCGCATGATGATCCACCGCAATCAACTCCAGTTTCGTCACCATTCTGAATTCCATCGGTACATGTAGGAGTAACTGTACAAGGAGAACAAGAAGAACCTCCACAGTCTACACCTGTTTCATCACCATTTTGGATTCCGTCTGTACAAGTAGGGGTTGGTGCTCCACCACATTTATCAGATAAAGCTAAACTTCTTCTACTTCCGCCAGCATCTAAAACTGAACGCATTCTACTTTTCTGTCCTTGAGTAAATAAGTTCATACAAGAATCATCAGAATAATCCATATAATTCTGAACCATATCTAAAGTTCCACATGATGTATGAGTTGAAGCACAACCTCCATTAGAAGCATCAGATTCAGGAGTGTCAGATACAAAATCATCTACACCACATCCACCATCGCCCCATATGTGACGTAAGTTTAAAAAATGTCCTACTTCATGAGTAGCTGTTCTTCCTAAATTGAAAGGAGCGGTTGCTGTACCAGTTCTTCCAAAATATTGTGGACTGTTAACAACACCATCAGTAGAAGCACTTCCACCAGGGAATTGAGCATATCCTAAAATTCCTCCGCCAATATTACATACCCAGATATTTAAGTATTTTGAAGTATCCCAAGGGTTAACTCCACCTTGTGATGCTTTTTTCATAGCATCATTAGTTCCCCATGATGTTTTTGTTGTAGATTTTCGGGTAATACCAGTTGTTGCGTTTCCACTTGGGTCAATTGTTGTTAAGCAAAATTCTATTTGAGTATCAGCTGCTTGTGACCATGTATTGTTAGCATCACTATTGGTGCGCCTAAAATCCTCGTTTAATACATCTATTTGTGATTGAATTTGTGCGGTACTTATATTTTCTGCTGAGGTTTTGTATAAAACATGAACTACTACTGGGATAGTAATGATGTCGCCATCAACTCTATTGGTTTCATATTGTTGAGTGCGTTGCTGTGTGAATGTTTCAATGTTTTCCATTCGTTGTTTAAGACCAGGGTCTTGTTGCATTCTATATTCTAAATTTTCCATTGAAGAACAATTACGTTCTTGGGCAAATAATATACTTACGGTCAATAAGCATAATAGTAGTACAATTTTTTTCATTGTTATTTAGTTTTGATTTGTTATTAAGTAGTTCCCTTTTTTTAACAAATGTTACCCATTGTTTTTGATAATTTAACAAAAAAACACGCTTTTAACTGATAAATCATCTGTTTTTGCGAGCTTTTGATACTGTTTTGTTTTTTGTTATGTCTCGCTATTGATGGGGTGTGAGGAAGTGTTTTAATAATAAAAGCCTAGAGATGAAATCTCTAGGCTTAAAAAATAAAAATTGAAAAAGTATTTTATTAAAAAACCTCCAAAAATAACTTTTGGAGGCTTTTTTATTATCTGTAGCGATTCGTCACTACATCATTCCAGGCATTCCTCCACCCATAGGAGGCATTGCTGGAGCATCTTCTTTAATATCTATTAATGCACATTCAGTAGTTAAAATCATTCCTGAAACAGAAGCTGCATTTTCTAGGGCAACTCTAGTTACTTTTTTAGGGTCAATAATACCTGCTTTAAGCATGTCAACATACTCGTCAGTTTTTGCATTGTAACCAAAGTCTTTTTTACCTTCAATTACTTTTGCACAAATTACAGAACCTTCTTTACCAGCATTTTCTGAAATGGTACGTAAAGGAGCTTCAATTGCACGAGCAATAATATTGATTCCAGTTTCTTCGTCAGCATTTTCAGCTTTTACAGTAGTAAGTGTTTTCTTAGCACGAACTAAAGCAACACCACCCCCAGCAATAATACCTTCTTCAACTGCAGCACGTGTAGCGTTTAGAGCATCATCAACTCTATCTTTCTTCTCTTTCATTTCTACTTCAGAAGCAGCACCAACATATAGAACAGCAACACCACCAGCTAATTTAGCTAAACGTTCTTGAAGTTTTTCTTTGTCATAATCAGAAGTAGATGTTTCAATTTGTGATTTAATTTGACTAACTCTTACCTTGATATTCCCTTCATCACCAGCACCATTTACAATTGTAGTATTGTCTTTGTCAATAGTAATAGTTTCTGCAGACCCTAACATAGATAAGTCAGCATTTTCTAAAGAGAATCCTCTTTCTTCAGAAATTACAGTACCATTAGTTAAAATAGCGATATCCTCTAACATTGCTTTTCTTCTATCTCCAAAACCTGGAGCTTTTACAGCAGCAATTTTTAACCCACCTCTTAATTTATTTACAACTAGTGTAGCTAATGCTTGTCCGTCAACATCTTCAGCAATAATTAGTAATGGTCTTCCTGATTGAGAGACTGGTTCTAATATTGGAAGTATTTCTTGTAAGTTAGAAATTTTCTTATCGAATAATAACACATAAGGATTTTCTAAAGTAGCAATCATTTTGTCAGCATCAGTAACAAAATATGGTGAAAGGAATCCTCTATCAAATTGCATTCCTTCAACAACGTCTACATAAGTATCAGTCCCTTTCGCTTCTTCAACAGTAATTACACCTTCTTTACCAACTTTTCCGAAAGCAGTAGCGATTAAATCACCAATTACATCGTCGTTATTAGCAGAGATTGAAGCTACTTGTTTGATTTTTTTAGAATCAGAACCAACTTCTTTAGATTGCTTGCCTAATTCAGTAACAACTGCTCCTACAGCTTTGTCAATACCTCTTTTTAAATCCATTGGATTCGCACCAGCAGCAACATTCTTTAAGCCTTCTTTTACGATAGCTTGCGCTAAAACTGTAGCGGTAGTAGTACCATCTCCAGCTAAATCATTGGTTTTAGAAGCAACTTCTTTAACCATTTGAGCACCCATATCCTCTAATGGGTCTTCTAAATCAATTTCTTTAGCAACTGAAACACCATCCTTAGTTACGGTTGGTCCTCCAAAAGATTTTGAAATGATTACATTACGACCTTTAGGTCCTAAAGTTACTTTTACAGCGTTTGCCAATGCATCTACACCACGTTTTAATCCGTCACGTGCTTCGATGTCAAATTTTATATTTTTTGCCATGAGACTATCTTTTTAAATAATTGCTAAAATGTCGCTTTCACGCATCATTAAATAATCAGTACCTTCTAATTTCAATTCAGTACCTCCGTATTTTCCGTACAGTACAGTATCACCTACTTTTACTGTTAAAGGTTCGTCTTTTTTTCCATTACCAACTGCTACTACAGTTCCTTTTTGAGGCTTTTCTTTAGCAGTATCAGGGATAATTAATCCTGACGCGGTAGTTGTTTCAGCAGCAGCAGGTTCTACAAGAACTCTGTCTGCTAATGGTGTAATGTTTAAGCTCATTATGTGTGGATTTTAATTTAAGTAAAATTTAAGGTGTAAAAGTAAGAAATTTCCATTTACTAATTTATTAGTAAATGGAAATGTTGTAATTAAAAAATGCTAACCCAAAAGGTTAGCATTTTTGTGATTTTATAATTTGAAAAAGATTACTCTTCTTCTTTTTTCTCTGTTGCTGGAACAGTTGATGCTGGTGCATCATCTGTAGTAGAAACTGGAACCTCAATTTGTTGATCATTAGCACCATCTAAAGCTTTTGAAGAAGCTCCTTGGTTACCAAATATAGTTACGTTAGATAATAATATTAATACAATCATTAATATTCCTAACCACCAAGTACTTTTATCTAAGAAATCAGTAGTTTTTTGAACACCACCAATTTGTTGTGTTTCCCCTCCAAAAGAAGAACCTAACCCACCACCTTTTGGGTTTTGAACCATGATTACTACAATTAGTAAAAAGGCAACAATCATTATAAGTACTAAAAATATATTAAACATAATGGTATTATTTATTTTGTATTATTTATTTCTATTTTTTCTAATTCCGCAATACGGTCTGCAAAGAAACTATTTTTTTCTGGATATTTCAAACTTAAAATGCGATAAGCTTGAATTGCTTTTCTATAATTTTTTTGTTCCAAATAAACCTTTGCTAAGGTTTCGGTCATTAACTCATTAGAACTAAAGCTATTCTCTTGTGCTAAGTTCTTTAAAGAGACTGTTTTTTTAATAGGTGCTATCTTAGGCTTAGAAGTGATAAATTTGTCTATCAAATCAACATTACTAAGTGACCTAGGCTTTACTTCTGTACGTTCAATAGTTGGTGTAGCAGAAAGTTTTAACCATTCTTGGAATGAATGAGTTTCATTGGTGTCAAATTCTAAAGGAGTTCCAATAGCCAAGTTGTCTTCAGCGATGGCAGTTGTGTTTTTAGTAGTTTTTTCTTCGAATAAATCGGGGTTTAAAACTTTTTCATCATAAGAACTCGTTTCAGAATCAAAAACAGAGATTTCTTCTGCAGCAATAACTTCAATTTCATTTACCTGTTCTTGTAGTTTTTGTTGGGTTTTAGAAACAAGGTTTTGATTGAAAGAATTTGAAGTAATGTAGTCAAACAATACACTTCTGTCAGTAGTATGAGCAGCAGTCAATTTTAACTCTTGATTATAGCTATAGCTCTCTTCATTTTTCAAGCCCTTTAAATATAATGCACGAGCAGATTGAAAATATGGAAAATCATTTAATACGGCTTTAAGTCCATTAGTTTGTTGCTCGTTAATTCCCTGTGGGTATTTTAAGATGTTAGAAAACTCAATATTGTTCATTTTTCTACCATTTAGCTAATGATGCATTAAAAATATCTTGAGTGATACGCTCATAAATTTCTTCCATTGCAGTATCTAAACTTGCGCCAGATAGTTGTTGCGTAGCAGAATAGTCATAGTAAAAAGAAAACCTCTTTTCAAAATCATCATCTTCTTTTAATTTGTTTGTGAAACGAACATTTATAGTAACTGTTAGTCTGTTTTGAGCAGCTGTTTGATTTGCAGTGGCTGACATAGGAGCGATAGCGTAATTAGTAATTTCTCCTTCATATATTAAATCACCATTTGTATTAGTGAGCTCTAGGTTGGTTTGATTTTGAATCAAATCTTGTAAAGCTAGTGTGAAATTTCTGTCTATTCCAGGTTCAACTATAGGTGCGTTGTTTTGAAAAAAGTTTACTTGAAATGATTTTGCGTCACCTGTGTCACCTCCTGTAAATGAGTAGATACCACAACTTTCCGTAATAAAGGTAATTATAAGTAATAGTATGGTTTTTTTCATGGGTTTAAAAATACAGATTTTAATAGAATGAGAGACAGAATAATTTGTTAAAGGTCAAATTGTTTTATTTTTCGATATAAGGTTCTTTCGGAAATACCTAATTCTTTAGCGGCTAACTTTCGTTTCCCTTTATTTCGTTCTAGAGATTTTTTAATCAGTTCTAATTCTTTTTCGTGAATAGAAAGTGTTTCTTCTTCAGTAATATCTTCAATGTATTCAAAAGCTTCTTCTTTAGAATATATAGAAGGAGTTGCCTCTTGAGGTATTTGTAATACTTCTATAGGTTTTTCTTTTGGTTCAGGAATGTCGATTTCTTCTTCAGGCTTGTATATTTTCTGAATTAACTCCTCATTTTCTTGTTGAACTTTTTGCGTATTTCCGTTACGCATCAGTTCCATAGTTAGTTTTTTAACATCATTTAAATCAGCTTTCATATCAAATAAAACCTTGTATAGAATTTCACGTTCGTTACTGAAATCACTTTCCGATTTATTCTTGTTAATAACAGAAGGTAAATTACTGCCCATACTTGGTAGGTATCCTTTTAAAGTAAGCATATTCACATTCCTGTCGCGTTCCAAAACGGATATTTGTTCAGCGATATTTCTTAACTGGCGAATATTTCCGTTCCAAGAGTATTTTAATAGTAACTGAATAGCTTGCTCGTCCAATTTTAGCGTTGGCATTTTATATTTCAATGCAAAGTCAGAAGCAAACTTTCTAAATAGAATATGAATATCTTCTTTTCTTTCACGTAAAGGAGGGAGGTTGATATCTATTGTACTTAATCTATAGTATAGGTCTTCACGAAATTTACCTTCTTTAATAGCGTCAAACATATTAACATTAGTAGCGGCTACAATACGAACATTTGTTTTTTGTGTTTTACTAGAACCTACTTTAATAAATTCTCCGTTCTCTAATACACGTAATAACCGTACTTGGGTAGTTAGTGGTAATTCTCCAACTTCATCTAAAAATATAGTTCCCCCATCGGCAACTTCAAAATAACCATTACGGGTTTGAGTTGCTCCTGTGAAAGCTCCTTTTTCATGGCCAAATAATTCACTGTCAATAGTTCCTTCAGGGATAGCTCCACAGTTCACAGCAATGTATTTCCCGTGTTTTCTGTGTGATAATGAGTGAATTATTTTAGGAATACTTTCTTTACCAACACCACTTTCTCCGGTAACCAATACAGAAATATCCGTAGGAGCTACTCTAATTGCTTTTTCGAGTGCTCTATTTAGTTTAGGGTCGTTCCCTATAATACCGAAACGTTGTTTTGTTGATTGAATGTTTTCCATAGTTTATTTTTGTGGCTAGATAAAGACTGTAGCATCTTTCAAATTTAAAAAAGAACTTTTTGTATTAGTTGTTAATTAGTTCAAATTCATAATTGTAAATAACATCTAGAGGAATGCTGTTGTTAGCTAGATCCATGGTGCTTACTAAGTCTAATTGATTATATGTGTAATTATATTCATCATTAAAATATTTTGTGTAAGAGTTTATTCCATTACCTAGATAATTTATTGATGGAGGGGTCATGGGGTCCATAGAGTTTGAATCGTCTAATAAATCAAAAAAATCATTAAAAGATATTCCGTTTGGCATGTTGGTATAGAAGTTAGTGTTGAAATTATAAAATGGATTCATTTTATTGTCCCATTCAAAATTAATTCCGTTCATGGAGGATACAGTATTGTTTTGATTATATTGAAAGGATAAATTCATGATTTGTGAGTTCATTGAGCTTTCAAATGCTTTTATATTCTCTAAATTTTTATTGCTATTAAAGGCTAGGGTGTAATTTATGTTTTTGGTTGCGCTATCTTTTGTTTTAATACTTTCTATTTCTACTGTATAGGCATCGATGTATGTTATGAATAAGGTGTTGTTTATCCCTAAACTATGGTTTAGGAGTTCTAAGGAGGATAGGTTTCCTAAATTGTCGTAGGTGTAATTATAGCTAATTAATAATACATTGTTAATGTCGTAAAATCTACTACTTGTCATTAATCCATTGTTGTTATAAGAGTATAAGTGTGTAGAGTTATCTTCTATAATATGCTGTTCTACTAAATTATTAGTATTGTAAATATATTTATTAATTATGGTGTTAGAACTATTTGTGTTATTAGTAGTCATAACCATTTTTGATACTCTATGAATATTCAAATCAATAGTACTTAGATCTGTTGTTTGACTACTATCATCTGTGGAGCAAGAAATAAATATACTTGCCGTTATAAGTAGAATTAGTTTTTTCATAATTTATTAATTATTATCAGAATACCCAACAGCTTCTCCTAAAAAGGTAGCTGTAGTACAATCATTTATTTTTACGTTTACAAAATCACCAATTTTGTAATGTTCTTTAGGGAAAACAACCATATTGCTTTGAGTATTTCTTCCAGCCCAATGCGCATTAGATTTTTTTGAAGTAGTTTCAATTAATACTTCTTCAGTTCTTCCTAGATGTTTTTTTAATTGTTCATGACCAATCGTACGTTGTACGTCAATTACTTCTTGTAAACGACGTTTTTTTATTTCAAATGATACATCGTCATCAAGTTTTCTTCCAGCTAAAGTCCCTGGTCGTTCAGAGTATGAAAACATAAACCCATAATCATATTTTACATGATTTATTAAGTCAAGTGTATCTTGATGATCTTCTTCTGTTTCTGTTGGGAAACCAATAATCATATCTTGAGATAGTGCTATTTCAGGAATGATTTTATAAATAGTGTCTGTAAGTTCCATATACTCTTCGCGAGTATGCTGGCGGTTCATTTCTTTTAGGATTCTATTACTTCCACTTTGAACAGGTAAATGTAAATGCTTACAAATGTTCTTGTGTTTAGCCATAGTGCGTATTACGTCTAAACTCATGTCTTGCGGATTAGAGGTTGAAAAACGAATACGTAGTTTTGGGTTTGCTACTGCAACCATGTCTAATAGTTTTGCAAAATCTACAGCAGTAGCTTTTTGCATCTCGGTAGCGTTTTTAAAATCTTTTTTAAGTCCACCACCATACCACAAGTAGCTATCTACGTTTTGTCCTAGTAAGGTAACTTCTTTATATCCTTTAGAGACTAAGTCGGTAATTTCGCTTAATATAGATTGACTGTCTCTGCTTCGTTCTCTTCCTCTTGTAAAAGGAACAACACAAAATGTACACATGTTATCGCAACCTCGAGTGATAGAAACAAAAGCAGTTACACCATTACTTTGTAATCTTACGGGAGAAATATCTGCATAGGTTTCTTCTTTGGAAAGTAATACATTTACTGCGTTTCTTCCACCTTCAACATCAGAAATTAAATTGGGTAAATCTTTATATGCATCTGGTCCTACAACAAGGTCAACTATTTTTTCTTCTTCAAGAAATTTTTCTTTTAGTCGTTCTGCCATGCATCCTAAAACGCCAACTTTCATATTGGGGTTGATGTCTCTTTTTACAGCATTGTATTTCTGAAGACGCTTACGGACAGTTTGCTCTGCTTTGTCACGAATAGAACAAGTATTTACTAAAACTAAATCTGCTTCTTCTAATTTATTAGTAGTATTAAACCCGTCTTGAGCTAAAATAGAGGCTACAACTTCACTATCAGCAAAATTCATTTGACAACCGTAACTTTCAATAAAAAGTTTGCGTGAATTTCCTTTCTTATTAATAGTCGCTAATTGTTCTCCTTGTTTGCTTTCGTCTATAATCTTCTCCATCTAATATGTTTCTCTCGGATTTAAAGCAAAGATAATGCTAAAATAAATTTCTGACAAAGTGGCAGGGATTATTTGTCTATATTTGCTAGAACTAACAAAAAAACAAAAAATGAACTTTACAGAATTAGAGCAAAAAATTAAAGAAAACAAGTCTCTTGACTTTGGGGATATTTTCAATAAATCAATAGAATTGTTTAAAAAAACATGGCAACAAGGTTTGTTGCATGCCTTGCTTTCGGTTGGATTAGTACTGGGGGTTATGGCACTGATATTTGTGCCAATGTTTTTAATGGGAATTATTGATTCGTCAGCTTTTGAAAGTTTGGAGAGTGGTAATCCTGATTTTAGGCCTATTATAATGATTTATGTTATAATGTTACCTGCGATATTTGTGGCTTCAATATTTTCTACATTATTAAACATGGCATTTTATAGAATAATTAAGCAAATAGATTTGGGGGAGCCAGCTTCTTCTGTCTCTTTCGGAATGTTTTTCAAAACGAAATACTTTGTAAAGGCTTTAGTGCTTTCAATTGCAACATTTTTTATAGCGATAATTGCCACTTTAGCGTGTTATCTACCAATATTTTATGTAATGGTACCGCTTACATTGTTAATACCAATTTTTTCTTTCAATCCAGAAATATCCAACTCAGACTTGATTAAGGTGAGTTTTAAATTAGGAACTAAAAAATGGTTGATTACATTTGGTTTAGTCTTTATATCTGCAATCTTAGCTGAATTAGTTGGTTTGATATTATGTGGTATTGGGATATTTGTTACTATGTCATTTGTTTACTTACCGTCATACTTTGTGTATAAAGAGGTAATAGGTTTTGGAGATGATTCAAATAATCCTCAAGGATTTGAAAAAATTAAAGAGCTATAAATCTCTTTAAATACTAAGCTATAGATCTGCTTTTAACCGATATTTTTGGGTTAAAAGCAGATTTTTTTTAGTTATAGTTTTTTTTGATATACTTTTGCAAAATCTAAAAGGGGAATAAATGGCAAAGAATTTAGTTATAGTTGAGTCACCTGCAAAGGCGAAAACAATTGAGAAATTTTTAGGGAAAGACTTTAAGGTTGAGTCTAGTTATGGTCACATAGCTGATTTGCCTTCTAAAGAATTAGGAGTAGATGTTGAGGGGGATTTTGATCCTAAATACATTGTTTCTGACGATAAAAAAGCAGTAGTTAAAAAACTAAAAACTTTAGCAAAGAAAGCAGAAATGGTATGGCTTGCTTCGGATGAGGATCGCGAAGGAGAGGCGATAGCATGGCATTTATCAGAAACTTTAGACTTAGATAAGGAGAAAACAAAGCGTATTGTTTTTAACTCAATAACTAAAAAAGCAGTAACCACTGCGATTGAGAATCCAAGAGAGATAGATTATAACTTAGTAAATGCTCAACAAGCTCGTAGAGTTTTAGATAGGTTGGTTGGGTATGAGTTATCGCCAGTTCTATGGAGAAAAGTAAAAAGAGGTTTGTCAGCAGGTAGAGTACAATCAGTATCTGTTCGATTAATTGTTGAGAAGGAAAGAAGTATTCAGGAGTTCAATACAAAAGCATCATATAAAGTAGTTGCAGAATTTAGTACTGAAGCTGGGAAGAAGTTCAAAGCAAAGGTGTCAAAGGATTTTTCTACAAAAGCAGAGGCACAAGCATTTTTAGAAAAAAATAAAGGAGCTGATTACAGTGTAGCTGATTTAACTAAAAAACCAGCAAAAAAATCACCAGCAGCACCATTTACTACTTCTACAATTCAGCAAGAAGCATCACGTAAATTATATTTCTCAGTAAGTAAAACAATGCAAGTTGCTCAGCGTTTGTATGAGCAAGGATTGATTACTTATATGAGAACTGATAGTGTGAGTCTTTCTGGAGAGGCGTTAGAAGCGGCTAAAACAGAAATAGAAAACTACTACGGTAAGGAATATGCGCAAACAAGAAACTTTGCTAATAAAAGCAAAGGGGCTCAGGAAGCGCATGAGGCAATTAGGCCTACAAACATGGATGTACATACGGTTGATTTGGAAAGAGATCAATCTCGTTTGTATGAATTAATATGGAAACGTACGTTGGCATCGCAAATGAGTGATGCGCAATTAGAAAATACAAATGTCAAAATTGCTGCTTCAACACATAAGCAACAATTTTCTGCAAGCGGACAGGTAGTAAAGTTTGAAGGTTTCTTGAAAGTATATTTGGAAGGGAACGATAATGAGGAAGAAGAAGATGACGGAATATTGCCTGCAATGAAGGTTAGTGATTCGGTTTCTAATCATTATATTACTGCTACGGAGCGTTTCACAAGACCTCCATATCGTTTTACGGAAGCTTCTTTAGTAAAAAGGTTAGAGGAACTGGGTATTGGTCGTCCGTCAACTTATGCGCCAACAATTTCAACTATTCAGAACAGAAACTATGTTGAAAAAGGTCAAGTAGAAGGAGTAGAGCGTAATTATTGTCAATTACTTTTGGAAAATGATAGTTTAAAGGACACAACTTTAACAGAGAAAGTTGGTTCAGATAAAGGAAAGTTAATTCCTACTGATGTTGGGATTATTGTAAATGACTTTTTGGTAACAAATTTTGAAAGCATTTTAGAGTATAGTTTTACAGCTAATGTAGAAGAGACATTTGATTTAATTGCTTCTGGTGATAAAGATTGGAAAGTCATGATGAAGGACTTTTATCAAGAATTTCATCCGCAAGTGTTAGATGTTCAGGAAAATGCAGAACGTGGAAATGGAGAACGTGTATTAGGGGTTCATCCAGAGTCAGGGCGACGCGTAAGTGTTCGTTTAGGGCGCTTTGGAGCAATGGTGCAAATAGGTGTTGTTGAGGATGAAGAAAAACCATTGTTTGCAAGTTTAACTGAAAACCAGAGTTTAGGATCGATTACTTTTGAAGAAGCAATGGATTTGTTTAAGTTACCTAAGAATTTAGGTGATTATGATGGTGAGGAGGTGATTGTGAGTAATGGTCGTTTTGGCCCGTATATTAAATTTGGTGCAAAATATGTGTCTTTGGCAAAAGGAGAAAATGCCATGGATGTTGATTTTGATCGCGCTATAGAATTGATAGAGGAAAAGAAAAAAGCTGATGCGCCAATTCATCATTATGAAGGTTTAGAAGTTACTAAAGGTGTTGGTCGTTTCGGTCCGTTCATCAAATGGAATGGAATTTTCATCAATGTAAATAAAAAATACGATTACGATAATTTATCAAATGCTGATTTAGAAGAATTAATTGAAGTAAAGAAGCAAAAAGAGATTGATAAGCTTATTGTTAATTGGGAAGAAGAAGGAATTCGAATAGAAAAAGCTCGTTGGGGGCGTCATAACGTTATCCAAGGAAAGCTTAAAGTAGAGTTAGCTAAAACGGTTGATGTTACTAAAATTACTTTAGAGGAGGCACAGGGGTTAATTGAAGCTAAAAAGCCTAAAAAGAAAAAGGCAGCGGCTAAAAAGAAACCTACAGCTAAAAAAGTGACGAAGAAAAAAGCAAATTAAATGATATTAGATTTTCTAACTCCAGTTGCGGATAGCGTAATAGCTCATGCAAAATTACAAGACAAGCAATCGTTAGGGAATTCAATTTCATTCTATAAAGAAGGGAATGAGTTTCCTGAAATAGAAAAAGGTGCTTTGGTGCTTGTTGGGGTTTTAGAAAATAGAAATGACGTTAATTATTTAGGAGAGCAATTATCTTTTAATGAAACCAGAAAAGCTTTCTGTGAATTATTCCCAGGTAATTGGAGTATGTCAATTATAGATATTGGTGATATTCATTCAGGCGAAACAGTCGTAGATACCTATTTTGCTTTAAAAAAAGTTGTTGCAGCGGTTGTTAAGTTAGGGGCTGTTCCTATAGTGCTGGGTGGTTCTCATGATTTAACGTATGCTATGTATCGTGCGTATGATGATTTAGATCAAATGGTAAGTTTGGTTTGTGTTGATGGGAAGTTTGATTTAAAAGATCCTGCTGAAGGGATAAAGAGTAACAACTACATGAATAGTGTGGTTGTAGAAGAGCCTAATAATTTGATTAGTTTTTCAAATATTGGTTTTCAAACCTATTATAACTCTCAAGAAGAAATAGATTTATTAGAGAAGCTTTATTTTGAAACCTATCGTTTAGGTGAAATAACTAACGATATAGGTTTGGTTGAGCCAATTACAAGAGATGCTGATATAGTTAGTTTTGATATTAGTTCAATACAAGCTTCCGAAATATCAAGGGGTTCGGGGTATAGATCTCCAAATGGGTTTAACGGTAAAGAAGCTTGTACAATTGCACGTTACGCAGGAGTGAGTAATACGGTTTCAAGTTTTGGTTTATTTGAGTTAAAGACTGAGTTGTCGGGGTCAGGAGTGATGCTTTCTGCTCAAGTAGTTTGGTATTTTATTGAAGGAGTGCATTGCAGAATAGTAGAGCCTTCGTTAAGTTCAGAAACTGGTTATAAAAAATATATTGTTCCTTCGCAAGATTACGATTTAGTGTTTTATGAGAGTTTGATTAGTAAGAGATGGTGGGTGAAACTACCGGATAACGACATAAAAAGCAATAAAACGAAAAAACATTCGTTATTATCTTGCACACAAGAAGATTATTTGATAGCTTGTGACCAACAAATACCTAAGAGGATATATAAGGCATTTAGGAAGAATTTAATTTAGCGTGTTTTCAGCTTATCATCGACAAAACGTCGTTTTTGTAAGTTAAAATACACGTTTTTTTTTCTGACTTAGGTAAATATTTTTTCAACTAAAAGTTGTTTTTTTGAAAATATATGGATATGTTTACGCCTTCGAAAATAATAAGATATTAATATAAGACAGCGATTCTATGAAGAAGTTTATGCTTTTAGCCATCATTTTTACCCTAATTACAAGTTGTGGTAGTAAAAATAACGGAGAACTTGTAGGAACAAGTGGTAAGAAATGGCACCCTGAAAAGCCTTACGGAATGAGTTTGGTTCCAGGTGGTTCATTTACTATGGGTAAATCTGATGAAGATAGACCAGCGGTACAAGATGCTCCAGCAAAAACGGTAACAGTACGTTCTTTCTATATGGATGAAACTGAAATTACAAATAACGAGTACAGGCAATTTGTATTTTGGGTAAGAGATTCTATCGTAAGAACAAAATTAGCGATTTTAGCAGACGAACTTGGTGAGACTGGGATGGATGATTCTGGTAACAAGAGTAAAGATGGCGGGATTGGTGACTATGCATTTAAAGATGCTGATACTACTGATATGACCGTTTGGGATAAGTATATGCTTGATAACTATTATAGTTTAATGGATGGTTATGAAGGTAGAAAATTAAATCACGATGTTGATTTGAAGTTAGATACAGCTGAATATCCAGATGAGTATTATTCTGAAGTAATGGATACAATGTATTTGCCAATTGATGAAGCATTCAATGGAAACCGTCCTTGGGATGTGAAGAAGTTTGTGTATAGATATAAGTGGTTGGATATTGAAGAAGCTGCAAAGGCATCTAACAAGGGGAAAAGAAGAAGAAATTTCATTAAAACTGATACGGTAGAGGTATATCCTGATACTACAGCTTGGATTAGAGATTTTGCATATTCTTACAATGAGCCTATGCATAATGATTATTTTTGGCATGACGCTTACGGAATGTATCCTGTAGTTGGTGTTTCTTGGGCACAAGCGAAAGCTTTTTGTGACTGGAGAACATTAAATAAAAATTCAACAATTAAAAAAGGTCAATCTCATGTAAATGGATTTAGGTTGCCTTCTGAAGCTGAGTGGGAATATGCTGCTCGTGGAGGTCTTCAAGGTGGTACTTACCCATGGGGTGGTCCTTATGCTAAAAATGACAGAGGTTGTTTCTTGGCAAATTTTAAGCCTTTAAGAGGTGATTATGCGGCGGATCAAGCATTATATACTGTTGAAGCAAATGCATACCAGCCAAATGATTACAATTTATATAACATGGCGGGAAATGTTTCTGAGTGGACAGCATCTTCTTATGAGGCGAATGCTTACGAGTATATGTCTACAATGAATCCAAGTGTAAATGATAAAAAGAACATGCGTAAAGTAATTCGTGGAGGTTCTTGGAAAGATGTTGCTTTCTTTTTACAAGTGAGTTCACGTGATTATGAGTACGCTGATTCAGCTCGTAGTTATGTAGGGTTTAGAACTGTACAGGATTATATGGGTACAGATACTACACCTACAAAAAATACAGCACGATAATTAAAAACTATTAATAATACCAACAAATTTATATTAACTTAACTTAAAACTAAAAACTATTTATTATGGCACAATCAAAAGGATACAAAAGATTTATGGCAATGGCTTACGGACTAGGAGCTGCAGTTGTAATTTTAGGAGCACTATTCAAATTAATGCACTGGCCTGGAGCAAGTTTAATGCTTATCGTAGGATTAGGAGCAGAAGCAATTATTTTCGCATTATCAGCATTCGAACCATTAGGTGAAGATTTAGACTGGTCATTAGTTTACCCAGAATTATCTGGAGGAGCAACAATGGGGGGTAAAAAATCTAAAGAAGTAAAAGGTGATGCTCAAGGAATGTTATCTCAAAAATTAGATGACATGTTAAAAGATGCTAAATTAGACGCAGGTTTAATGTCTTCTTTAAGTACATCAATCCAAAACTTTAAAGGTGCGGCTGAAAATATTCAACCAGCGATAGACTCTATGTCAGCAACTAAAAAATATTCTGAGCAAATGTCATTAGCAGCTGGTCAAATGGAGTCTTTAAACTCTCTTTACAAAGTTCAAATGGAATCTGCTGCACGTCAAGCTGAAGCTAACAAAATGGCTGCTGACAATGCTGAAGGGTTAAAATCTCAAATGGAATCATTAACATCTAACTTATCTTCTTTAAACGGAGTGTATGGTGGAATGTTATCTGCAATGACAAACAAATAATTAGTTTTTTAAACTAAATCATTAATTTATTAATTTAAAAACTAATTAGAATATGGCGAGTGGAAAATTGTCCCCAAGGCAGAAGATGATTAACCTAATGTACTTAGTGTTAATTGCGATGTTAGCACTGAATATGTCAAAAGAAGTATTGACAGCATTTGGTATCATGAATGATCAATTTGTAGAAGGTAATAAAACTGCTACAAGTAAAAATAGTCAGTTCTCAGCAACTCTTGCTCAAAAAGCAGCAGATGAGCCAGAACAGTATAGTGTAATTAACTCAAGAGCTAAGAATATTTCAAAAACATCTAGTGACTTTTATGCCTTTTTAGATGGTGTAAAAGCTAAAATAGAAGCTCCTTATGTTGAGGATAAAGTTGACGGAAAGTTACCTTATGAATCAATGGATAAAGGAGATCATGTTGATGAATTATGGTTTAAAGGAGATAAGATGTCTAAAGCAGGAGAGGAAGTTGTTGCTGCTTTTGACAAGTATAGAACCGACATGTTTAAGTCTTTAGATAACAAGAATGAGAAAACAGGTAAGCAAGCGAACCAATCTCTTATTGACCTTGTTAATAATAAATTTAAAACAGATCCTATTCAGGCTAAAGATGGAGCTAAGAAATTATGGTTAGATTATAATTTTAAAGGATTTCCTTCTATTGCTTCTTTAGCAAAAGTATCTTCTATGCAATCTGATATTAAATCTATAGAATCTGAGGTTTTATCACGTTTATTATCTGGTCAGCAAGAGTCTGCTTTATCTTTTAGTAATTACCAAGCATTTGTTATACCTGAAAAAACAGCTTTCTTTTCTGGTGAAAACTTTAAAGGTAGAATTGTTTTAGGGCGTTATGATAGTGCTACTAAACCTAATTCTGTTGAATTAAATGGTACTCAAGTTGATGCTAAAAACTTTAAGGATGGAGGAGTTGTTTTAGACTTCCCTGCTGGAGCAGTTGGAGAAAGAGACTTAAAAGGTAAATTTGTTTTCATGGAAAACGGTAAGCCAATTGAAGTGCCAATCGAGAGCGCTTATGCGGTAGTTCCTAAACCTAACTCTGCAACTATTTCTGCAGATAAGATGAACGTTGTTTACCGTGGTATTCCTAACCCAATGACTATTTCTTTTGCTGGTATAGCTTCTAATAAAGTAAATGCAGCTGCACCTGGATTAAGAAAATCAGGTAAAGGATACTTGATGACACCTTCTAAAGGTAGAGAAGTTACTATTAATGTTTCTGGAACATTACCAGATGGTGGTAAAGTTTCTGATAAAAAGAAATTTAGAATTAAGGATATTCCTCGTCCAGCTGCTGCCGTAAGTGGTGCAATTGGTGCGATTAAGAAACCTAAAAATTCTTTAAAAGTAGCTACTATTTCTGCTAAATTAGAAGACTTTGTTTTTGACTTGAAATTAAAAGTAAACTCATTCAAGTTTAAAGCTCCTGGAGTTGCAACTATCGTTTGCCAAGGAAGTAAATTAAACTCTAGAGCTAAAGCTGCTTTAGCTAAGGTAAAAAGAGGTGAATCAGTGCAAATATTTGGTATGAAAGCTTCTGTAGTTGGAAGTTCTATTAAGCTGAAAGATGCATCACCTGTTATTGTTGAGATTTCTAACTAAGAAATAGATTTATATACAATACACACAAAACAGTTATGTTTTAGCTGTTTTGTGTGAATTACATAACAGATGTAATAAAAAACAAAAATTGAAAAGATGAATTGGAGAAATTTTTTATTAACGATTACATTGTTTACATTAACTCAAGGAGTTTTTGCACAATACAACCTTTTAAATGCTACTACTCCTGAAGAGATAGGTGTTAAAACCGAAGCTCAAAAAGAGTATGATAATGCAAAGCCTTTAGAGTATGGGTTTATTGATGACAAAGATGTTCTTTGGTCTAAAATGGTATGGGAAAGAATTGTTCTTGATGAAAGAATTAATTTCCCTTTATATTATCCTGTTGATACTGCTAATATTGGTAAGGAAAGAAGAAGTTTGTATGATGTTTTAATGAAAAATATCAGAAATGGTAAGATTGAAAACTTATACGTAGATTCTTATTTTACTGCAAAAACAAACTTAGAGCAAGTAAGTGAAGGGATGACAAGAACTGATACTTTAGATTTAGGGTATGAGCAATATAATGCTGGTGAGCCAATTTCTCCAGAATTTATTGAAAAAACTGAAATCACTGCTTATGATGTTAAGGAATATAGAATTAAAGGATTATGGTATTTTGATAAACGTCAAGGTGAGTTAAAATACAGGCTTATTGCTATATGTCCTGTTGTTCCTGATGTTTATTTTATAGACTCTGACGAACCAGATTTAGTACCAGCATTTTGGATTTTCTTCCCTGATGTTAGAGATCTCTTAAACGAGGCAATGTGTTTTAATAATAAAAACACAGCAATGCCAATTTCTTTTGACCATATGTTAAACTCTAGACGATTTAACGCTAATATGTATAAAGAAGAAAATGTTTATGAAGATAGAAAAATTGAAGATTACATACCTAATAATGCATTAATGCAATTATTAGAGTCTGATAGAATTAGAACAAAAATTAGAGACTTTGAGTTAGATCAATGGCAATATTAATAAATTTCTCCAATTTATTATAGCACATAAAAAAAGCTCCTGCATTGCAGGAGCTTTTTTTATGTGCTATAATAACTTCTCTTTATTGTATATTGTGTCTCATGGTAGTTAAAGTTAGGCTGAGGTTCTTTTTATATTTATTTTTGTTGGAGAATACATTTAATTATGATGTTAGATTATATAGTAGTGGGTTTTGGTTTAGCGGGTTTATCCTTTTCTGAGCAATTGCATCAAAATAATAATTCATTTGTAGTGATTTCTGAGGAGGATAAGTCGTCATCTGTTGTTGCGGGAGGAATGTACAATCCTGTTATCTTAAAACGATTTACCTCTCCATGGAATGCTATTGCTCAATTGGAGTATGCTATACCTTTTTATTCTCAAATCGAAAGTCGTTTGAATACTGTGGTAAATACTCCTTTGTCAGTTTTGAGAGTTTTTAATGCAGTAGAAGAGCAAAATAATTGGTTGATTGCTTCTGATAAACCAAATTTAGCACCTTTTCTTTCTGTTAACTTTAAAAAGAATACGAATGAATTTATCCTTGCTGATAATGATTTTGGTGTAGTTGAAAGAGCAGGCAGAGTTCAAGTGGCTAAGCTGTTAAATGCTTATAAATCTGAATTACTAAATAATAATTGCTATTTAAATGAAGCATTCAATCATGACGTTTTAAAGATTTCGGATGATTATTTATCTTATAAAGGACTAAAGGCTAAGAAAATTGTTTTTTGTTCAGGATTTGGATTAAAGTCTAACCCGTACTTCAATTACTTACCTTTAAACGGTACTAAGGGAGAGGTTCTAATTATTAAGTCAGAGAATCTTAAGCTGGATTATATCGTTAAATCAGGAGTGTTTTTAATACCTCTAGAAAAGGCTGATTGTTATTTAGTTGGTGCAACCTATCACTGGACTGATAAAACTTGGGAGGTAACAGAAGAGGCTAGATTAGAGTTGGTCAACAAGCTTGATGCCTTATTGTGTTGTGATTATGAAATAATAGATCAACTAGCAGGAATACGTCCTACAGTGAAAGATAGGAGGCCTTTAGTAGGGCAACATCCAGAACATAAAAACATGTACATGTTAAATGGCTTAGGGACTCGTGGGGTCATGGTGGCTCCAATGGTAAGTAGTGAGTTGTTTAATTATATTGAAAATGAAATAGCTTTAGATTCAGAAATTGATATTAAACGTTTTTCAGCTGAATACAAAAATGATTCTAAATAGATAGTATTGCTTAGTTATAAGCTAAGTATTAAAGTGAATTATTTTTGTTTTTCGTTACTGCGTCTTTGTCATAATTAACAAAAAAGTTTATCCATAAATTTCTTGATAAACGAGCTATTATTGGTAAGCCAAAAATTAATGTTGCAGTTATTACTAAAAACGTAGTAAGTAAAGAAGCTTCGCAAAGTACATGACTAATTAAAAAAGGAGGTATAGTAAAGGCAATTCCAATGGGGTAGCTTACATACATTGACCCTGTAAAAAATGAAGGCTCAAGGTGGTAGTGTAAATTACATGAGCGACAATTCTCATTTAATTTAATTGTCGTTTTTAGCTTGAATGGGTTTTTAGCTACGTACATGCTTTCTTGCTGACATCTAGGGCATGTTCCCGATAGTATACTATATAATTTGTATCCCTTTTTAAGCATTTATTTTGTGTACTTTTGCAAATTCATAATTAGTACAAACTTAGTGTTTATTGTTTTAACATTGAATAACATTTGTTACTAGGGCTTATTTAATTTATTTCAGATGCTTAACATACATAACTTAACGGTTTCTTTCCAAGGGGAAGATTTATTCAAAGAAATTACTTTTAGATTAGGAGCTGGTGACAGAGCCGGTTTAATTGGTAAAAATGGAGCTGGTAAATCAACAATGCTAAAAATTATATCTGGTGATCAAGAGTATGACAGTGGTCAGATTGCTCTTGCAAAAGAAATTGAGATTGGCTTTTTGCGTCAGGATATTGATTTTATTCCTGGCAGAAGTGTCTTAGAGGAGTCATATCAAGCTTTTGAAACTATCAAGAAGTTGGAGTTTCAAATAGCTGAATTAAATGAAGAGTTAACTACTAGAACTGATTATGAAAGTGATGAATATTCAAAAATAATTGAAGAAGTAACTGAGTTACAACATCAATATGAAATTCATGGTGGATATAACTATCAAGGTGAAACGGAGCGAATTTTAATTGGTTTAGGTTTTAATAGAGAAGACTTCGATAAGCTTACAGAAACTTTTTCAGGAGGTTGGCGTATGCGAATTGAATTAGCGAAGCTGTTATTACAGAAAAATGATATATTATTGTTAGATGAGCCTACCAATCACTTAGATATTGAGTCTATTATTTGGTTGGAATCTTTTTTGAAAAATTATGCTGGTGCAGTTGTAATTGTATCACATGATAAAATGTTTTTGGATAATGTAACTAACAGAACAATTGAAATTTCATTAGGTAGAATTTACGATTACAATAAACCGTATTCTAAGTATTTAGTTTTAAGAAAAGAAATCAGAGAGCAACAAGCAGCTGCTCAGAAAAATCAACAGAAGCAAATTGAACATACTGAAAAGCTGATTGAAAAATTTAGGGCCAAGGCTAACAAAGCTACAATGGCACAATCTTTAATAAAAAAGATTGATAAAATTGAACGTATTGAAGTTGATGAAGAGGATAATGGAGTGATGACTTTGAAATTTCCTGTATCTATAGTGCCAGGAAAAATTGTAGTTGAGGCTACTAATCTTTCAAAAAGTTATGGTGATAAATTGGTGTTAAGTAATATCGATTTATTAATAGAACGAGGAAGTAAAATAGCTTTTGTTGGGCAAAATGGGCAAGGAAAATCTACTTTAGCTAAAATGATGGTCAATGAAATTTCTTTTAAAGGAGATTTAAAAATCGGTCATAATGTGCAGATAGGATATTTTGCTCAAAATCAAGCGGAGTATTTAGATGGTAATAAAACCGTTGAAGATACAATGATTGATGCTGCTAACGAGAAAACTAGAAGTAAGGTAAGAGATATTCTTGGGTCCTTTTTATTCAGGGGAGAAGAGGTTGATAAAAAAGTAAAAGTTTTGTCTGGAGGTGAGCGTAATCGTTTGGCTTTAGCAAAAATGCTATTACAGCCATTGAATGTGCTTATTATGGATGAGCCTACCAATCACTTAGATATTAAATCAAAGAATGTTTTAAAAGAAGCTTTACAAAAGTTTGAAGGAACGCTTATATTGGTTTCACATGATAGAGATTTTTTGCAGGGACTTACTAAAACTGTTTACGAATTTAAGGATCATGTAATACGGGAATATTTAGGAGATGTGGATTATTATTTAGCTGAACGTAAAGTCGAAAATTTACGTGAAGTTGAAAAAAGAGATGTAATAAAAAAAGAAGCCCCAAAGGAAGAAAAAAAGCAATCTTACGAAGAGCAGAAAAAAATAAAAGCTTTGCATAATAAACTAAGTAAGGTAGAGGCTAATATTAATAAGTTAGAAAGGGAAATAAAAGTTATTGATGTAGATTTAGAAATAAACTATGAAGTAACTGTAGCTAAAGCTAACTTTTTTGATGACTATCAAAAGAAGAAAAGCGCCTTGGAACAATTAATGGAGGAGTGGGAGTTAGTTCAAGAAGAGTTAGATGTGCTCTCTTAAAAGCCTAAAAATTAAGCAAATGTACAATTTACGAAATTTATTTTGATAAAACGCTTGTTATTGAGAAAAACAGTCGTACATTTGCAGTCACAGCGCGGGATAGAGCAGTAGGTAGCTCGTCGGGCTCATAACCCGAAGGTCACTGGTTCGAGTCCAGTTCCCGCTACTAAGCAACCCTTTCAGAAATGAGAGGGTTTTTTTGTGCTTTAATTTAATTAAAATACTTGTATAGGTTTAAAACAGTTGTATATTTGCAGTCATATCGCGGGATAGAGCAGTAGGTAGCTCGTCGGGCTCATAACCCGAAGGTCACTGGTTCGAGTCCAGTTCCCGCTACTAAGCGAAACCCTTTGAGAGATCAAGGGTTTTTTTTTATCGATTTATTACTAAAGCTTTAAGATTATGAATGACGAAAATATTGTGAAAATTAATGAGGTGATAGCTCAGTATTTTAAAGATAACACTACTGTTGACTGGATACCAGCTAAGAGTATTATGTCTGAATTAATTAAAGCAGGGGTATTTAATAAGGATGAGAAAAAAGGATTACCAATTCGTAAGGTGTTCAGAAAATTAGATAAGGAGGAGCAATTAGATAAAATACCAGCTGTTCATGCAGAGAGAAGATCAGAAAATGTGTATTGGTATTTAGTAAGAGATGGTAAGGAGTATGCACCAGCTGAAGTAATAAGTCCGCTTACTAAAAAAGAAAAAGGAATCTTAAATATTGAAAATAGTGATGAGTTTTATTTGGTAAACTTATGTGATGAGTTGCTAAAACAAAAAGCGTCAAGAAAACATACGTTTGATACTTTAGTAGGGAAGTTGCATAAGAAAGGTAAAACTAGAACTAAACTTCCTTTAGATGCTTATTATGAGGGTTTAAAGTTGGTAATAGAGTTTTTTGAGAAAAAAGAGACAGAAGAAAGTCCTGAAAGAGAAGCTCAAAGAAAGTTTTACGATCAACGAAAGAAAGATGCTCTTGAAAAGAAGGAAATACGTTTGATAGAAATTAATTATGCATTATTTGATTGTAATGAAGAAGATAAGTTAGTTCGTGATAAAGCAAATGATTGTAGAGTGCTTAATGATCTTTTAAAAGATTTTATATAAAATACACGTTATTGAATAGGAGATTGCTATAATATCTTAAAAAGGTTTGTAGTATCTTTGTCTTAAATATCTTAAATATATGGAGCATAAAGCAGGTTTTGTAAATATTATAGGTAATCCTAATGTTGGAAAATCTACCTTGATGAATGCATTTATTGGTGAGAAATTATCAATAATAACATCGAAAGCACAAACTACAAGGCATCGTATTTTAGGTATTGTAAACGGAGATGATTTTCAGGTAGTGCTTTCTGATACACCAGGAATTATCAAACCTGCATATGAGTTGCAAGAGTCAATGATGGGCTTTGTAAAGTCAGCTTTTGAAGATGCTGATGTGTTAATTTATATGGTTGAAATTGGGGAGAGAGCATTAAAAGATGAAGATTTTTTTAATAAAATTTCTAATTCAAAAATCCCAGTTTTATTATTGTTAAATAAAATTGACACTTCTAATCAAGAAATTTTAGAGGAGCAGGTGCAGTATTGGGCTGCTAAAGTTCCTACTGCAGAACTGTATCCAATATCAGCTTTAGAGAATTTTAATGTTCCTGAAGTATTTGAGAGAATAGTAGAGTTATTACCAGTATCACCAGCATATTATCCTAAAGATCAATTGACAGATAAACCAGAGCGTTTTTTTGTAAATGAATGTATTCGTGAGAAAATATTGTTACACTATAAAAAAGAAATTCCTTATTCGGTTGAAGTAGAAACAGAAGAGTTTTTTGAAGATGATGATATTATCAGAATGCGATCCATAATTATGGTAGAGCGTGATTCCCAAAAAGGAATAATCATAGGTCATAAAGGAAGTGCTTTAAAGCGTGTTGGAGTAGAATCTAGAAAAGACTTAGAAAAATTTTTCGGTAAGCAAGTTCATTTAGAGCTGTATGTTAAGGTAAATAAAAACTGGCGTTCTGACTCAAAACAATTGAGAAGGTTTGGTTATAATAATAAATAAATAAAAGCCCACTATTTTAATAGTGGGCTTTTTAAATATCTGTAAATTTTGGGGTTTTACAGATTACCAATTAAGGGATCATGGTTTGGCTACAACAATTATTTCTTTTGCTGCTAATGTGTTTTTCTTGAATATTTCTTTTTTCTGTACGTCACAGTAACGTTTCTTACAACTCCATCCGCTAGAACATGATGCTAATGCTACTCCTATTGCTAATGTTAAGATTACTTTCTTCATAATATGATTTTAATTAAGGGTTGTTTTTATCGATTATATGTATTAAAAACAAGATGAAATACAAATACCCTACTTTTGAATTCATTTTTTTTCAAAAAACTTTTATTTCAATAAAGTTGTTGTTTCTTTAAATGATATTAGAAATATATATTCAAGGAATTATGTTGTACCTATTGGGGATTATTATAGCTGGATATTTGATGTACAAATGTTATGCATGGTTTTTTAAGAATACAGTGGTGTTTAATTCTGATTTAACAGAAGTTCAAAAACAACTTCTTGAAACCAACATATCTTATTACACTAAATTAAGTGCAGAAGAAAAGCTACGTTTTTCTAAATTGGTAGCATTGTTTTTAAGTAACATAAAAATAAAAGCAGTTTCATGTATTGTTACAGAAGTTGATAAACTGTTAATTGGTTCAAGTGCAATTATTCCTGTATTTGGTTTTCATAGTTGGACATATGTAAATCTCAAAGAGGTATATATATTTCCAGATGCGTTTAATTCCAAATTAGAATATGTTGGGTGGAAAAATAATAGAACAATATTAGGAATTGTTGGTGGAGGAAGATTTAAAAATAAAATGGTGCTTTCTCAAAAAGCTTTGCGTCATGGGTTCGAAAATACATCCGATAAACACAATACAGCAATTCATGAATTTGTTCATTTAATTGATATGACAGATGGGGATATAGATGGATTGCCATTAAGTATTGTTGATAAACCATATACTTTGCCTTGGTTTGATTTGATTCATAAAAAAATCGAACACATTGATGATGGGAAATCTGATATCAATCCATATGGAGCTACTTCTAAAATTGAATTTTTCGCAGTAGCTAGTGAATATTTTTTCGAACGCCCTAAGTTACTAAAGCGAAAACATCCAGAATTATATAAAAGATTATCGATATTTTTTAATCAAGATAGAGGGTAGTGACAGTTTTTTCTTCAAAAAAACGTTTAAAAAAGAGATTAAATATCTTGCCTAAGTACATCTCTCATAAAATGATGTTGTTCTAACATTTCAGGAATACTTTTTTTCTTGTTGGATTGGCCTATAAAGTATAATGCCAACCAGATGAAGAATAAAATTATTATTGATACTATTTGTAAATCAAATGGTTTTCCTAAGCTCCATTTTGTATAACTCCATACACAAATAGCTGTAGCTAATACAGCTATAATAAAATGTAAAAACATGAATAATGTCCATATAGTTGGGCTTGGCCCAAATAAGCCTTTAACAGTACTTTTGTTTTCGTTTATAGGTAGGATTTCAAGATGTAGTTGTGGAGATGTAATTAATTGTTGCGCCTTAGGAATTCTAATAAAAACATGATTCCCTATTCTACTCACTATAAATTTTGATTGATTTTTTTTTGAACTCTCGAAGGAAGAAAGTGCAATTTCATTAGGCTGATTGATCTCAAAAGAGAACCTTGGCCTTAGAATTGTTTCATTAAGTTCTTGGTTAGCTAAGGGCATTTTTTAAAAAATTAAGAGGTTAATATACAAAATTTAAACTTAAGCATAATTTATAAGTGTTTTAAAGGTCTTAATCTTCAAGGATATTCAGTACTTTTGCAAAAATTATTTACAAAGAATCATATTGATTTACAATATGTTTTGTAAGCATTAATAATAGTATGGGTAATATAGTAGCTATAGTTGGAAGACCAAATGTTGGAAAATCAACATTGTTTAACCGTTTGATTCAAAAAAGAGAAGCCATTATTGATTCAGTAAGTGGTGTTACTCGCGATCGTCATTACGGTAAATCTGACTGGAATGGAAAAGAATTCTCTGTTATTGATACAGGTGGATATGTAGTAGGAAGTGATGATGTTTTTGAGGCTGAAATTGACAAACAAGTTGAGTTAGCTATTGATGAAGCTGATGCTATAATTTTTATGGTTGATGTTGAAGCTGGTATTACTGGAATGGATGAAGAAGTTGCTAATTTATTGCGAAGAGTTAATAAACCAGTATTATTAGCAGTAAATAAAGTTGATGCTGCTAATAGATTAAATGATGCTGCAGAGTTTTATGGTTTAGGTTTAGGGGAATTTTATCCTTTAGCAAGTATTAGTGGTAGTGGAACAGGTGAATTACTTGACGCACTTGTAAAAGTATTACCAGAAATAGAAGACGAAGACGAATCAGAATTGCCTCGTTTTGCTGTTGTTGGTCGTCCTAACGCTGGAAAATCATCTTTTATAAATGCCTTAATAGGAGAGGAAAGGTATATTGTTACTGATATTGCAGGAACTACACGTGATTCTATCGACACAAAATACAATCGCTTTGGATTTGAATTTAATTTAATTGATACTGCCGGAATTCGTAGGAAAGCTAAAGTTAAAGAGGATTTAGAATTTTATTCTGTAATGCGTTCTGTGCGTGCTATTGAATTTTGTGATGTCTGCTTGGTGGTGATTGATGCTACTAGAGATTTTGATTCTCAAGTACAAAATATATTTTGGTTGGGGGTTAAAAATAGCAAGGGTGTTGTAATATTAGTTAACAAATGGGATTTAGTAGAGAAAGACTATAAAACTACTAAAGCTTATGAAACGCATATTAGAGAGCAAATTGCTCCTTTTACTGATGTACCTATCATTTTTATGTCAACATTAACGAAACAGCGTATTTATAAAGCTATTGAAACTGCTGTTGAAGTATTTAATAACAGAAGTAAGAAGATACCAACAAGTAAGTTTAATGAAACGATGTTGCCAATAATAGAGCGTACATCTCCTCCAGCATATAAAGGGAAACACGTTAAGATTAAGTATTGTATGCAGTTACCTACAAAAACACCTCAATTTGTGTTTTTCTGTAATCTACCTCAGTATGTTAGAGATGGGTATAAACGTTTCTTGGAAAACAAGTTGCGTGAGCATTATGATTTTACTGGTGTGCCAATTAAAATATATTTCAGAAAGAAATAATATAAATGTATTATAAAAAAAGCTCCTTCAAAAGCGTCTTTGAAGGAGCTTTTTAGTTGTGTTAAAGTTTTATTAAAGCATATTTTTTAACAGTTGAAGGCAATATTTAAAGTTAGTTTTGCATTTCACAGAACGAACTAACTAACCTACACAATGAAAAACCTACTTTTTCTTTGTATTCTATTGAATACATTTATTTCTCTTGCTCAAAATTTTGAGGTTACTGGAACACTAAAAGATAAAGACAATAATCTAATTGAGTCCGCAACAGTGTATTTAGAGTCTATTAAAGATTCTACAATGATTACGTATACGATTTCTGACGCAAAAGGTGAATTTAATCTTTCAGGAAATACGAAAGCAGAAAAAGCAAACTTCTTTGTCTCGTATACAGGAATGATGCCTTTAAAAAGAGAATTAATTCTTTCTAAAGACACAAGAAATTTAGGGGAGTTAACTTTAGAAGAAAATTCACAATTATTAGGTGAAGTTGTAGTTATTGCTGAAAGAGCGCCTATAACAATTAAAAAAGATACCTTACAATTTAACGCAGCATCATTTAAAACTGGAGCTGACGCTAATGTTGAAACGTTACTGAAGAAGTTACCTGGTGTAGTAGTCGACAAGGACGGTAATATAAAAGTTAATGGAAAGGCTGTAAATAAAATTCTGGTAAATGGTAAAGAGTTTTTTGGAAGTGATTTAACAATAGCAACTAAAAACCTGCCAAAAGAAATCATTGATAAAATACAAGTAGTAGATACCAAAACAAAAGACCAAGCTTTTACAGGGGAAGATGGAGATAAAGAGAATAAAACCATAAACATAACTATAAAAAAGGATAAGAATAAAGGGTTTTTCGGACGAGCTACAGCAGGGTATGGTACCGATGATAGATACGCAGTAAGTGGTATTTTAAATTACTTTAATGAAGAGGAGCGCTTGAGTGTTCTTGGTGGTTCTAACAATGTAAATACATCAGGGTTTAATAGTGATGAAGTAAAAGACATTGGTGGTGGACAGAATAATTGGAGAAAAGTAAATGGTGTTTGGCAGCAGTCAAATCCGCTGTTTAATAATTCATCAGATGGAATTACCCAAACAACATCTGCAGGAATTCATTATGCAAATGAATGGAACAAAAAAACGGATTTAGGAACGGATTATATCTATAATCAAAGTGATACAGAAACAGGTTCTAATTCTCGTACAGAAACATTTCTGCCAGATAATGATTCATTTACGACAGTTTCTAATTCTAATTCTAATGGAGGTTCATTTGGGCATAATTTTAATTTAGAGTTCGAAATAAAGCCAGATACCTTAACAAGAATTTCTATTGAACCTAGTTTCACGAAAAGTAAAGGGGACTTGTTTAGTGATAATCGAAGTACTCGTAGTAGTAAATTAAATGGTTTGGTAAATAATTCATCAACAAATACAGACTCTAAGTTTGATAATTACAATACCAATCTTAATGCAAGTATTTCTAGGAAGTTCAAAGTTAAAGGAGAAAGTATTAGTTTATGGTTAAATTCAGGATATAATAGCAATACATCAGAAGAGGTTTTTAAATCATCAATTAATTATGAGGATATCACAATAGCAGATGAAAACGTAAATCAACTGAAGACGAATAAACAAACCGGAGATTTTTTAAATGGAAATTTGCGTTATACAAGATTATTGAAGGGGAAGTGGTTTTATAATGCAAGTTTACGAGCTGATATAAATAATTCAGAAATAGATAGAAATACGCTTGATTTTGATGATTTGACGCAAGAGTATAGTAATACAAATGCAAATTTGACAAACGAAATAAAAACAAGCACAACTATATTTTCTCCATCTGCAGGAGTTGAGTATAAAGAAGATAAATTGAAGATTCGATTTAATTTAGGGTATAATTTTACAACCTTAAAAAATAAAGACCAATTAGCAAACACATCTATTTCAAATAAATTTAACAGTCCTAATTTTATGGTAAACTTATGGAAGCCAATGGGGCAGGGGAAATCTATTTGGGCAAGAATATCTAATAGAGCTAGAACACCACAAATTAATCAATTACAACCTATAGTCGATAATTCTAATCCATTAAATACAGTAGTTGGTAATCCTAATTTGAAAGCTTCTAATGTCACGCAAGTTTCTTTGAGTCATAGAAATTTTAATATGAAAAAGAAAAGAGGGTACAATGTGTATGCTTCAACTTCATTTACAGAGAACGCTTCAGTTTCAAAAAGCACAACAGATGTAGCAACTGGTAGACGTATTACAACTTATGAGAATGTAAATGGGTCTTATTGGGCGCATATGAGTGGAGGGTACAATAAAAAGTATAAAATGGATAAGCATGATTTCTCTTATAATCTAGATTTAGGTATGAGTTTAGGGAAGAATAAAAGTTTTACAAATGGTTTAGAGTTGGCTACAAAAAGTTTGGAGGTAACACCTAGAATATCATTTACGTATAATTACAACGACTTGATTGAGTTTACACCTCGTTATAATTATAATTACAATACCTTAGATTATTCAATTGATTTAGGACAAGAAACTAATTATTCAAGTTCAACGTTAGGAGTTAACTTAGAAACCTTTTGGCCAAAAATGATTGAGATTGAAAATGATTTTTCAATGAATCATAATCCAAATGTAGCTCCTGGATTTAGTAAAACAACTTATATGTGGAATGCAAGTATAGGGATGAAAATGATTAAGGATAAAGGAATTTTAAAAATTAAAGTATTCGATTTATTAAATCAAAACACTAGTGTTAGAAGATCTGCATATCAAGATTATATATCGGATACTGAAAGTTTAGTACTAAAGCAATACTTCATGTTGAGTTTTACATATAAAGTAAATAAAATAGGGGGGAGGAGAAGCAAAGAGCTTAGATAATTATTATAAAAGAAGAGGTTGGTTTTATAGCTTCTGCTTTTAATCAATCTAGTTGTTTCTTGAACTTTAGTAGTTCATTTTTAATGTGTTCTAATTTACTAATAATCTCGAAATTCTGAAGCGTTTTTTTCTTCTCTTCTTTTAAATGAGTTTTGGCTCCTTCTAAAGTAAAGCCTTTGTCTTTAACTAAGTAATAAATTAACTGTAGGTTTTTGATATCTTCTGGAGTGAATTTACGATCACCTTTAGCATTTTTTTTAGGTTTCAATACCTCAAACTCTTTCTCCCAAAATCGAATTAAAGAAGTGTTTACATTAAATGCCTTGGCAACTTCTCCAATTTTATAATATCGTTTTTCTGGTAACTCTATATACATTAATCGAAAGATTGGTTTTCTTGAGAAGCTTTATGAAGCATAATATCATATTCTTCAGGAGTTAAATCACCATGATAAAAGTTAACAGGGTTAATCGGTTGGCCGTTTTTATGAACTTCATAATGTAAGTGTGGTCCAGATGAAATACCTGTATTCCCAACATAGCCAATAATATCTCCACGTTTAACTTTACGACCTTTTTTGGTGTTAAATTTACTCATATGCCCATATTTAGTTACATATCCAAAACCATGGTCTATATATACTACTTTTCCAAATCCAGATGCTCTAGATGCTTTTATAACTTTCCCATTTCCAGTAGCGTAAATAGGAGTTCCAGTTTTGGCAGTGAAATCCATTCCATGATGCATTTTTCTGCGTTTATGTATAGGATGCATACGCATGCCGTAACCTGAGGCTACTCTTTTTAAATCTTTATTCTGTACTGGTTGTATAGCAGGGATAGCTTCAAGTAATTTTATTTTTTCTTTAGCTAAGGTTTCAATTTCATCTAAGGATCTTGATTGTACCTCAATTTCTTTGGTAAGTCTATCGATTTTTTTAGTAGAAGTAATAATTAATTCAGAGTTTTCAGAGCCTTCTAAGTTTTTGTATCTGTTTACACCTCCGAAACCTGCTTTACGTTGTGCTTCAGAAACTGGATTAGCTTCAAAGTGAACACGATAAATATTTTCATCTCTATCAGCGATATTCTGCATTACTTGTTCAGCTAAATTTACTCTTTCGCTTAAGTAGGTATAGTTTAATTTTAAATTTTCGTTTTCTCTTATTAATGCCTTTTCTTTTGGAGAATCAATATAGTTTGCAGCTAGAACATAGCTAAAAAAACCAAACAAAGCTGCAGCAGAAAGAAACAAAAAAGAGAATGTAATTGTACGCCCTTTTTTACGCTCTACTTTTCGATATGCAAGCGTTTCTGAATCATAATAATATTTTACTTTAGCCATAAGTATAAATGTGCTATTTTTGTGCGTTTAGAATACTAACGAGATACAAATATAAAAATTGTTTTTGTTAGATAGAACTTTAATAAGTTAAGCTTACTATGAAATCTCAAGAAATACGCTCAAAGTTTTTAAACTTTTTTGAATCGAAACAACATAAAGTAGTCCCTTCTGCTCCAATGGTGTTAAAGAATGATCCAACTTTAATGTTTACTAATGCCGGTATGGTTCCTTTTAAAGAATTCTTTTTAGGGCAAAAGAAAGTAGTAGACGCCCGTATTTCAGATTCTCAAAAATGTTTACGTGTTTCAGGAAAGCATAATGACTTAGAAGAAGTAGGTAAAGATACCTATCACCACACCATGTTTGAGATGTTAGGAAACTGGAGTTTTGGTGATTATTTTAAAAAAGAAGCGATTGCTTGGGCATGGGAGTTATTGACTGAGGTATATAAAATTGATAAAGACATTTTATATGTCACTATTTTTGAAGGTGATAAAAAAGAAGGCTTAACAAAAGATACCGAGGCATATGATATTTGGAAACAATACATTGCAGAGGATAGAATTTTATTAGGAGATAAAAAAGATAACTTCTGGGAAATGGGAGCTCAAGGACCTTGTGGACCATGCTCTGAAATTCATATAGATATTCGATCTGCTGAAGAGAAAGCAAAAGTATCAGGAGCATCATTGGTAAACCTAGATCATCCGCATGTTGTTGAGGTATGGAACTTAGTTTTTATGCAATACAATCGTAAAGCTGATGGTTCGTTAGAGAATTTACCATCAACTCATATTGATACAGGTATGGGGTTTGAGCGTTTGTGTATGGCGTTGCAAGGAGTAAAGTCTAATTATGATACGGATGTATTTACACCGTTAATAAGAGAGATTGAGACGATTACTGGAGTTGTATATGAAGACGCAAATGTTTCGGGAGAAGAAACCGATATTGCTATTCGTGTAATTGCTGATCACGTTCGTGCAGTTGCATTTTCAATTGCAGATGGGCAATTACCAAGTAACACTGGTGCAGGTTATGTAATTAGAAGAATATTAAGAAGAGCTATTCGTTATGGGTTTACCTTCTTAAATCAGAAAGAACCATTCATATTCAAATTGGTAGAGACGTTAAGTCATCAAATGGGAGCTGCATTTCCTGAAATAAAAGCACAAGAGCAATTAGTTCATAATGTAATAAAAGAAGAAGAACACTCTTTCTTAAAAACATTGGAGCAAGGATTGTTATTGTTGGAAAATATAACAGCTAACAGTACTGAAAAAGTGATTTCTGGAAGAAAAGTATTTGAATTAAAAGATACCTATGGTTTTCCTGAAGATTTAACGGCGTTAATTTTATCAGAAAAAGGATTAGATTATGATCAAGAGGAATATAAAGTTGCTTTAAAAGAACAACAAGATAGAGGACGTCAAGCAACGGCTATTGAGACAGATGATTGGCAAATTATTTCTGAAAGTAACGAAGAAGAATTCGTTGGATATGATAATTTAGAAGTAGAAGTAAAACTGACACGTTACCGAAAAGTAACAACCAAAAAAGATGGTGAGCAATATCAATTAGTATTTAATACAACACCTTTTTATCCAGAAGGAGGAGGGCAAGTAGGTGATAAAGGATATATTGAAACACCAAATGGCGATGTTATTTATGTAGTAAACACTAAAAGGGAGAATAACTTAATTATTCATTATACTAAAAGTTTACCGAAGGACACGTCAGCTAAATTAGTAGCGGTTGTGGATAAGGAAATTAGAATGCTTTCTGAAAGTAACCATACAGCTACACATTTATTACATCAAGCATTACGTTCTGTTTTAGGAACTCATGTAGAGCAAAAAGGATCTTTAGTAAGTTCAAAACACTTGCGATTTGATTTTTCTCATTTTTCTAAGGTAGATGCTGATCAGTTGCAAGAAATAGAAGATTTTGTAAACGCTCGTATTCATGAAAATTTAACAATAAATGAGAAGCGAAACATTCCTATGCAACAAGCTATTGACGAAGGTGCGATGGCGTTGTTTGGAGAAAAATATGGCGATAATGTACGTGCTATCCGTTTCGGTCAATCTATAGAATTATGTGGAGGAACACATGTTGCCCAAACGGGTGACATCTGGTATTTTAAAATAAAATCAGAAGGCGCAGTTGCTGCTGGAATCAGGCGAATTGAAGCAATCACAAATAAAGCTGTTGGTAATTATTTTGAAGGTGTAGAAGCAAGATTTAATGCGGTAAAAGAAACACTTAAAAATGCAAAAGATCCTGTAAAAGCTATTACTGCTTTACAAGATGAGAATGCGACTTTAAAGAAACAGTTAGAGCAATTATTAAAAGAGAAAGCAGGAGGTTTAAAAGGTGATTTAAAGAATGAAATTACAGAAGTAAACGGAGTGAATTTCTTGGCTAAGAAAATAGATTTAGACCCTAAAGGGATAAAAGATTTGGCACATGAATTAGGTGGGGAATTAGACAATTTATTTTTATTCTTTGGAGCGGAAAATGACGGAAAAGCAACCCTAACCTGTTATATATCTAAAGAATTAGTCGCTAGTAAAGATTTGCATGCAGGAACAATTGTTCGTGAATTAGGAAAACACATCCAAGGAGGAGGAGGAGGACAACCTTTCTTTGCTACAGCAGGAGGTAAAAATCCAGCAGGGTTGGATGCTGCATTAGATGCTGTGAAAGTATATTTAAACTAATAAAAAATCCCGTTGAATAGCGGGGTTCTTTTTTATAGATGGAATTTAGAACTCAAATACCAATAAAAAAACAAGCTAATAATCTAATTGATTATCAGTCTAAGGTGTTTTTATTGGGTTCTTGTTTTTCTGAAAATATAGGTGATAAGTTTGAGTATTATAAGTTTCAAAATACTGTAAACCCTTTTGGAATTTTATTTCATCCTAAAGCCATTGATACGTTTATCGATCGTGTAGTAAAACAAGATTTTTATACAGAAGAAGAGTTGGTTTTTCAGAATGAACAATATCATTGTTTTGATGCACATTCAAGTTTGAGTAGCTCAGACAAGGGGGGTATGTTGAATAATTTGAATAATGTTTTAAAATCTACTTACCAACAAATTTTAGAAAGTACTCATCTAATTATTACATTAGGAACTTCGTGGGTTTATGAGTATGTTGACACAAATAAAATGGTGGCTAACTGTCATAAAATACCTCAGAGAGAATTTAATAAGCGAATTTTATCCGTTCAAGAAATTACTGATTGCTTACAAAACATAAAACAATTAGTTAAAGAGCTAAACCCGGTTATTCAATTAATCTATACAGTTTCTCCTGTACGGCATATAAAAGATGGATTTATAGAAAATCAACAAAGTAAAGCACATTTGTTAAGTGCGATTCATCAAACGATAAATAATAGCGAAGTCTCCTATTTTCCTTCGTATGAAATTATGATGGATGAATTACGTGATTATCGTTTTTATACTACTGATATGATTCATCCAAATCAAATGGCTATTGATTATATCTGGAATCAATTTCAAGTAGTTTGGTTTGATAATTCTGTAGGTGATACAATGAAAAAAGTAGCCGTGATACAGAGTGGATTGGCACATAAGCCTTTTAATCCTACTTCAAAAAAACATAAACAATTTTTAAAACAGCTCGGTATTAAAATAGAAAATTTATTAATGAACTTTCCTTTTATGAGGTTTTAATAGACGAACTATTAAATATAAAAAACATATATTCGTAAAAAATAAACTAAAACTAATTATGAAAAAAATACTTTTTACTTTAGCCATTGCTTTAGCAACTTTAACCTCTTGTGAATCTGATTTAGTAAGCGCGCCTCCAAGTGATAGTATTAATGATGGAGTTTTATTAAAGAAAACTATAGAAACTTCTGGTGATGGCTCTACACTTACTTTAGACTATACATATGAGGGAAATAAGTTAATAAGCATTGTTGGTTCTGATGGATATTCAGAAAACTTTACTTACATTGGAGGACTAATAACTAGAGTAGATGAATTTGAAACTGGAGTTCTGGACTCTTATGTTATTTATGAATATGATTCTAGTGACAGATTAATTAAATCGACTATAACTTTTTCGAGTGGTAATGAACAAGTGTCAATTTTCACTCACAATACAGACGGGACAGTAACTGAGGTAATAGATGCGATATCTGAGTTTACACACACATTTACTGGAGGAAATAGGATTGGTTATGAAAGTCTAACAGAGGGAGGTGGGTATAACTATTCTTTTACATATGACGATAAAAATGGTCCTCTAAAAAACATTTTAGGTTATCTAGAGTATTCAATAGATTCTGGATTTTCGGATTCTTTTACAAATAATACATTGTCTTCTACAGAAACTACAGGGACAATATCTTTAGAGTATACTGATAACTTTACAAATACTTATACATATAATTCGGCTAACTACCCTGTTACGCTAACGAATGTTTTCAATCCAGGAACCGCAAGTGAAGAAACTACTAGTACCGAGTATTTCTACGAATAACATTGATGAAAAAACATACTAAAACATATTAAAATATTATGAAAAAACACTTTTTACTTTAGCCATTGCTTTAGCAATTTTAACCTCTTGTGAATCTGATTTAGTAAGTGCGCCGCCAAATGATAGTGCTGGAGGTGGAGTCACTTCAGGTAATTTAGTTGGGTCTTGGAAAATGATATCACTTAATTATGAAGGGACTACTGTAACTACAACTTCAGGAGTAAATATTGTTGCAGATTTTGTAGGGCAAGGTTCTGATTATAATAATATTATGGAGTTTACTGAAGCGCCAAATAATTATTCTACATCTGGGACATATGACATAGAGTTAGCAACAACTATTGCTGGACAAACTACCATTAATAACACAGATGATTTAAATACAGCGGGTAACGGAACATGGGAGAAAAACGATAATGTTTTAACTTTTACAAATGCATCTAATAATAATGAAGTTAGTGACGCTACTATTAATATATTATCTGATACAACTTTAAAGTTTACAACTTCAATTACTAAAAACGTCACTCAACAAGGTGTTAGTGTGGAAACAACAACAAATACTGTTGGAATATTTGAAAGGTTATAGAGCTTATCTTATTATATTTTTTAGAATTAAAAAGCCTCAAGTTTACTTGAGGCTTTTTAATTTCTTTATCATGTCCTAAAACTGGTTCAATCAGTTTAATAAACTTATTCCACTTTCAATTAAATGTACGATTTCAGGCCGCTCCCTTTTTAGGGTTTCTAATCGATTGTATAGAATTGTTTTGAAATTTGAGCTATTAGTGTTGAGAGCTAATTCATATAGCTCTAATGTCAATAGCCAATCAGAATTATGGTTGGTAGAAATTAAATTAAAAACTTCCTTACCTTTTTCTTCTGTAAAGGAATCGTTATCCCTCATTTCTCGGATATTTTGGTACAAGTTTTCTAAAGTAATAGTTTTGGTGTCTTTAATCACCTGAACTGTTTTAGTGTCAGAAACATGGTGTAAATTATCAAACGATCTAAAATCAGCGCTACCTGCATATGCTGAGACTATTGATGAACCTACTGCTAAATCAAACGTACCGTATTCCGGTTTGAATAATATTTGATCTTTATAGGTTACTGTACAGTCTTCAAACTGAATTAAAATTAGTTTCCCGTGAATATTTCTAATTCCCGTTACGTTTAATCCTTCAACAATAATTCCACTTTCATATTCAAACGAAATACGCTTACCGTCATAAAAATTATAGGCTTGTAAATCACGAGGTCCCATATCTTCAATAGCCAAATTAATACCTTTTAGTCTTCCTATTGGTGAGCTAAACCCATGTATATGAGCTTCAGTTCCGTGGCCAATTAACTCTTGTTCTCTATTTGCTAATGCCGTTGGTCCTTCAGTTTTAAAGAATACAACATTGTTGTCTTCATCTCTAATAATCTCAGTAAATACTCCGGAAATTTCCAACCCAGTATTTAATTCAATAGTTCCTATTTTTTTAGAGTCAATTAATTTTTGCAAACCTCTCCACCCTCCTTTTCTTAAAGCCATAGTCCCAGCAAACTCTTCTAGTACCTCCATTAAGTAAGCAAAATCTGGAGTGACATATAATTGAGGTTGAGGTTTTGTTATATCAAATTCTTGAGTAGCTGTTCTTATATTGTATGGTAATTTTTTTACTTCATCAGTCATACACCACTCACTTTCACCAATTGATGATAATAATCCAGCTCCGTATATTTTAGGGCTTTCAACTGTGCCAATCATTCCGTATTCAACAGTCCACCAATGTAGATTTCGTATTTGTGCCATTTCTGATAATGGTACTTTTTTATATTGCAATTCGTTAACCAAATCTTCAGCGTCTTGAATTTCTGTAGCAGATGAATTTGAGGCTTCTTTTAAAATTGATAAATTCCTCACTGCTTCATACATGTCATTATCATGAGCAGATAAAATGGCTTTTGCTCCAATTTCTCCAAAACGTCTTAAGTATTCAGCATAATCTGGGTTAGCGATTATAGGTGCATGACCAGCTGCTTCATGAATGATATCCGGAGCAGGGGTGTATTCAATGTTTTCCAACTGACGAATATCTGATGCAATTACCAAAACTTTATAAGCTTGAAACTCCATAAAAGCATTAGGAGGGATAAACCCATCTACAGCAACAGCTGCCCAACCAATTTCTTTTAGGATGCGATTCATTCCGTACATGCTTGGGATAGTATCAATATCAACCCCAGTCATATCTAAACCTTTTAAGTATGATTCATGTGCAACAGAACTTAAATATGATACATTTTTACGCATAACAAATCGCCAAACTGCTTGATTAATTGAAGAATAATCAGTGTAATCTTGTGGTTTAATGAATTGTTGTAAATGTGGTGGTAGTCGGTCTATTAGCGGATTTGTTTCAATTATTACATCCATGAATTATAAATTACATTAGTAGAACAAAGCTATGAATTATTATCAAGGCTGTAATAACAAGTTTTAGTATTATTTTATCAATTAAATAGGTTTGTCTATATTAGCAATTCTAACTAACGTTAATTAGTTTGTCTATTGAAAGCATCAGCGAGAAAACAAGAAATTATTCATAAATCAGAAGTCCTTTTTAAAGAGAAAGGATATAGTGCCGTAACCATGCGAGATATAGCGACAGTTATGGGCATGAAAGCAGCAAGTTTGTACAACCATATCAAGTCGAAACAAGAAATTCTTTCTTTAATAATTCTTTCTTTAGCTGAAGACTTTACTTCTGGGATGGAAACTATTGTTAGTTCTAATAAAACTACAGTAGAAAAGTTGCAAGATGTTATATCATTACATGTTCAAATTACGATTAATCATCCAAATGGGATGGCTTCTCTTAATGCTGATTGGATGCACTTAGAAGAAAAATTAGATTATTACATAAAGTTAAGAGATGAGTACGAAGAAAACTTTAGAAAGTTGATAATTGCAGGGATAGAGAATAATGAAGTTGCTGTTGTAAATCCTGAGGTTGTTGTGTTTTCTATTTTATCTACACTACGTTCATTGTATTTATGGATACCTAAAAAAGATGATGTAAATCTTAAGGATTTAGACGCTGATTTAAGTAAGGTATTACTCAAAGGAGTAATTGTTTAATATTTTTATAGGAAGTTCATAAATTAAAAACACATTCATAAATTTGCAAAACTAACTAACAATTGTTAGTTTTGAAGAAATTACAAAAACATATGGCTGATTTTCAGAAATTAGTAGTAAAAAATATACATAAAGAAACTAAAGATACAGTTGCGGTAACATTTGATGTTCCTGAATCTTTACACGAAGAGTTTCAATACAAGCAAGGACAACATTTAAATATTAAAAAAGATATTAACGGAGAAGATATTCGTCGTTCCTATTCGTTGTGCTCTAGTCCGATAGAAAATAAATGGCAAGTAGCTATTAAAAAAATAAATGGAGGAGTGTTTTCTTCCTATGCAAATGAGGAGTTGAAAGCAGGAGATGTGTTAGAAGTAACAGCCCCTGATGGTAAGTTTTTTGTTGAGGTAGATGCTACTAAACCAAAACATTATATTGTTTTTGCTGCCGGTAGTGGTATAACACCGATTTTATCTATTATAAAAACGCATTTAACGCTTGAGCCAGAAGCTACTATTCAATTGTTCTATTTGAACAGTAAAGTGAAAAGTATTATCTTTAAAGATGAAATAGAAGGGCTTAAGAATAGGTTTTTAAATAGGTTTGAGGTATTCTATTTTTTAACAAAAGAAAACAGAGGTATTCCTTTATTAAAAGGAAGGTTTACCCCAGAAAAACTACAAGAGTTAACTGCTAAAATAATTGATATCCCTTCCGTAGATGAATGCTTTTTATGCGGTCCTGAAGAAATGATTTTCTTAATTAGAGATGAATTAGTTGCGGCAGGTTTAGCAAAAGAAAAAGTACACTTTGAATTATTTAATGCAGGTAATACTGAGGAAGATAAAAAGCATATTGCAGAGGTGTTAGAACACCAAGCAGAACATACAGAGGTAACTATTATTGATGGTGATAAGGAGTTTCATTTTGAAATGGATGTAGATCATCATGATAACATTTTAGATGCAGCTTTAGCAAATGATGCTGATTTGCCTTTTGCTTGTAAAGGTGGTGTTTGCTGTACTTGTAGAGCAAAGGTGATAGAAGGAGAAGTAGAGATGAAATTAAATTACGGATTAGAACCTGATGAAGTGGAAGCAGGTTATGTATTAACTTGTCAAGCTGTTCCAACTACTGATAAAGTAGTGGTAGATTTTGATGCATAAAAATAAATTACTTTTAGTGAATCACTAAAGACATAAAGCTTATATCATATGAGTGAAGAAGAAATAAAAAAACATGAAATTGCATTTGAGCAAAAAATCACTGATGATGTTCGTATAGAACCGAAAGATTGGATGCCTGAGAAATATAGGAAAACCCAGATTCGTCAAATTTCTCAACATGCACATTCCGAAATTGTAGGAATGTTACCTGAAGGAAATTGGATTACTAGAGCGCCGTCGTTAAGACGAAAAGTTGCTTTGTTAGCAAAAATTCAAGATGAAGCTGGCCATGGATTGTATTTATATAGTGCCTGTGAAACTTTAGGGGTTTCTCGTGATGAACTATATGAACAATTACATACTGGTAAGGCGAAATATTCAAGTATCTTTAATTATCCAACCATTACTTGGGCGGATATGGGAGCTGTTGGATGGTTAGTTGATGGAGCAGCAATTATCAATCAAATTCCATTGATGAATACTTCTTATGGACCGTATGCAAGAGCAATGGTACGTGTATGTAAAGAGGAAAGTTTTCATCAGCGTCAAGGGTTTGAAATTATGTTAAAATTAGCAAATGGAAGCGAAGAGCAAAAAGAAATGGCTCAAGATGCATTGAATAGATGGTGGTGGCCCTCATTAATGATGTTAGGTCCAACTGATGCAGAATCTGTACATACAGCACAATCATTACGTTGGAAATTAAAACGTAAAACTAATGACGAATTACGTCAGCAGTTTATAGATCAAACAGTTCCTCAAGCTGAAGTTTTAGGGTTAACTATTCCAGATCCAGATTTAAAGTGGAATGAAGAACGCCAAAGCTATGATTTTGGTGCTATTGATTGGGATGAGTTTTGGCAAGTAGTTAAAGGCCATGGTCCATGTAATAAAGAAAGACTAAGTGCAAGAGTAAATGCATGGGAAGAAGGAACTTGGGTTCGTGATGGAGCTATGGCATATGCCGCAAAAAAAGAAACTAAAAAAGCAGTATAATTCTCTTTAAGAGATTCAAAAAGAATAGAGATGAAAAATAATTGGCCTCTTTGGGAAGTATTTATAAGAAGTAAAAACGGATTAGAACACAAACATTGTGGAAGTCTTCATGCATCTGATGCAGAAATGGCTTTAGAAAACGCAAGAGATGTATATACACGTAGGTTAGAAGGTATTAGTATTTGGGTAGTAGAATCAAAAGATATTACTGCTTCAAATCCAGAAAATAACGGTGAGTTATTTGAGCCAGCACAAGATAAAGTATACAGGCATCCTACGTTTTATAAATTGCCAGATGAATTAAAACACATGTAATGAAAAACGAAAATTTATATAATTACATACTAGGTGTAGCTGATAATTCATTAATTCTTGGACAAAGAATAGGAGAATTATGTGGTCATGGTCCTAGTTTAGAAACGGATATCGCTTGTACCAATGTTTCTTTAGATTTATTCGGACAAGTTCGTAGTTACTATCAATATGCTGCTGAAATTGCAGGTGAAGGAAAAACTGAAGACGATATCGCATTTTTACGTAGAGAGCGTCAGTATAAAAACGTATTATTGGTAGAACAACCAAATACAGATTTTGCCTATACCATCGTGCGTCAGTTTTTGTTTGATGTATATCATTTGTTGTTTTTACAAGAATTACAAAACAGTACAGATGAAACACTTGTCGCAATTGCTAAAAAATCAATTAAAGAAGTGAGTTATCACGAACGTTTTTCATCTGATTGGATCAAACGTTTAGGAGATGGAACAGAAGTAAGTCATCAGAAAATTCAAGAAGCTATAAATAACTTATGGACGTATACGGATGAATTATTCAATCAAACGGATGCTGATAAAGCTATGGTGACTGCTGGTGTTGGAGTAGACGTAACTTCTTTAAAAAGAAAGTATTATGAAACTGTTACTGCTGTTTTAGAAGTTGCAACTATTGCAATTCCTGAATCAAAATGGTTTCAAAAAGGAGGTAAAAATGGTGTGCATACAGAGCATTTAGGATACATGTTATCTGATATGCAGTACATGCAACGAACATATCCAGGAATGGAGTGGTAAATTAAATTAAATGACAACTACAACCCCAAAAATAGATAAGCAATTATACCCGATATTGGAACAGGTTTCTGATCCAGAAATCCCGGTGTTATCTATTTTGGAAATGGGAGTAGTTCGCTCGGCTTTATTTGTTGATGAGGTTGTTCAGGTAGTTATTACTCCTACTTATTCTGGATGTCCTGCAATGGATGTCATTGGAGATGATATTAAAAAAATACTGAAAGAGAGTGGTTATGATGCTAATGTAAAATTAGTATTATCTCCAGCTTGGACTACCGATTGGATTACCGAGAAAGGAAGAAAAGCATTACTCGATTATGGTATAGCCCCACCTTTGGAAGCAGAAGCTGATAAAGAGGTGTTATTAGGGAGTAAAAAATTAGTTGGTTGCCCACAATGTGGCTCCACTAATACAAAAATGGTCAGTCAGTTTGGCTCCACGGCATGTAAAGCGTTCTTCCAATGTGAAGATTGTTTAGAGCCCTTTGACTACTTTAAATGTTTAAAATAATTAAATCATTCCCGCTATATGCGGGAATTGGTGTTTATATGAAGATATGAGTTCAATAACTTTAAAAATAGAAAATAACGTTGCGTTTCTTACGCTTAATCGTCCGGATGTATTTAATAGTTTCAATAGAGATATGGCATTGAATCTTCAAGGTAAATTAGATGACTGCGAAAAGAACGATGAGGTTAGAGCAATTGTTATAACTGGAAGTGGAAAAGCATTTTGCGCAGGACAAGATTTAAAAGAAGTGACTAGTCCGGAACTAAATCCTGGATTTAAAGCGATTTTAGAAGAACATTATAATCCAATTATTGAGAGTATTCGTGCTATTGAAAAACCAGTGATTGGTGCTGTTAACGGTGTGGCTGCAGGTGCAGGTGCTAATATTGCATTGGCTTGTGATATAGTTGTAGCAAATGAAAAAGCTAGTTTTATTCAGGCGTTTAGTAAAATTGGTTTGATACCTGATAGTGCAGGAACGTTCTTTTTACCACGTTTAATTGGTCTTCAAAAAGCAACAGCATTAATGATGACTGGTGATAAAGTTGATGCTATAGAAGCAGAACGTATTGGGATGATTTATAAATATTTCTCAGTAGAAACTTTTGAAGAAGAGGTAAATAAGTTAGCTGTTAAAATGGCCAAAATGCCAACTAAAGGATTGGGATTAACAAAAAGAGTATTGAACGAATCTTTAGTAAATAATTTACAAGAGCAATTAGCTTTAGAATCTAAATATCAGATTGAAGCTGCTCAAACAGAAGACTATTCAGAAGGAGTTAATGCCTTTGTAGAAAAAAGAAAACCAAATTTTATTGGTAAATAATATTAAAAAGCGAAACGTAAAAACTATTACTTTATGACAAAGTGTTTTTCGTTTTTAAATTTTACATTTATAATATGAACGTAGGAATTATAGGTTCTGGTACCATGGGAAGTGGTATCGCGCAAGTAGCAGCCACTTCAGGGTGTGCTGTGAAAATATATGATACAAAACAAGAAGCTTTAGATAAAAGTAAAGCTAGTTTAGAAAAAGTTTTAGCAAGATTAATTGTTAAGGGAAGAATTGACGAAACTGAAAAATCAAGAATTCAAGCAAATATTTCTTATGTAAATAGTTTAAAGGATTTAGGTGATTCTAACTTAACTATAGAGGCAATTATTGAGAATTTAGATATTAAGCAAAAGGTGTTTTCAGAATTGGAAACTTATGTTGCGGATGATTGTATCATTGCTTCTAATACCTCTTCTTTGTCAATCGCATCTATCGCAGCGTCTTTACAAAAACCAGAGCGTTGTGTCGGAATTCATTTCTTTAATCCAGCTCCTTTAATGAAGTTGGTTGAGGTAATTCCTGCAATCCAAACTTCACAGGAAGTATTAGACAAAGCTACTCAGACAATTTCAGATTGGAAAAAAGTTGTAGCAGTTGCTAAAGACACTCCAGGATTTATTGTGAATCGTGTTGCAAGACCTTTTTACGGAGAAGCATTACGTATTTATGAAGAAGGAATAGCAGATTTTGTAACTATTGATTGGGCTTTAAAAAGCTTAGGAGGTTTTAGAATGGGACCTTTTGAATTAATGGATTTCATAGGGAATGATGTAAACTATACAGTTACTGAAACTGTGTTTACTGCATTTTACTTTGATCCAAGATACAAGCCAGCATTTACTCAAAAGCGTTTTTCTGAAGCAGGGTATTTAGGAAGAAAATCAGGAAGAGGATATTATGATTATTCTGAAGGAGCAGTAAAACCTGTACCAACAGAAAATAAAGAACTTGCACAAACAATTTTTGATAGAGTGTTAATGATGTTAATTAATGAAGCTGCTGACGCTTTGTTTTTAAATGTAGCTTCTGCGACTGATATTGACAATGCGATGACTAAAGGAGTTAATTACCCTAAAGGATTATTGAGTTGGGCAGATGAGAAAGGTATTACTTGGTGTGTAGACAAACTTGATGCAATGTATAACGTATATCACGAAGATCGTTACAGGTGTTCTCCGTTATTGCGTAAGATGAATAGAGAAGGTAAAACATTCTTTTAAGATGACACCAAAAGAGATTGTCCATAAAATGTATGATAACGATCCTTTCTCTAAATGGTTAGGGATTGAGATTGATACTATATCAGAAGGGAGTTGCCAATTATCAATGACTATTCGTCAAGAAATGTTAAATGGTTTTGGTATCGCTCATGGTGGTATTACTTATTCTATAGCAGATAGTGCTTTGGCATTTGCTGCAAATACACACGGAAGACAATCAGTTTCAATAGATACATCAATTAATCATACGGAGGCATTAAAAGAAGGAGATAAAATTGTAGCAATAGCTAAAGAAGAATCATTGAAAAACAGATTCGGATTTTATAAAATAGAAATTAAAAGAGACGATGCTATAGTAGCCTTATTTAAGGGAACTGTATATCGAACTAATAAAGATTGGGAATAACATGAAAGAAGCATATATTATTGACGGAGTTCGTACTCCAATAGGAAAATATAAAGGAACTTTATCACCTGTAAGAACAGATGATTTAGGAGCTATAGTTATTAAAGCTGTTGCAGAAAGAAACACTAATATCCCTCAAGAAGCATATGATGATGTTATTATGGGATGTGCGAATCAAGCAGGAGAAGATAATCGTAACGTAGCTCGTATGTCTTCTTTGTTAGCAGGATTACCACATACTGTTCCTGGAGAAACTGTAAATAGATTATGTAGTTCAGGATTATCTGCAATCATTCATGCTAATAGAGCAATTAAAGCAGGAGATGGAGATGTTTTTATTGCAGGAGGAGTTGAGCATATGACTCGTGGGCCCTTTGCTATTTCAAAGCCGTCAAGTGGATTTGGAGGAGATTCTAAAATGTACGACACCACTTTTGGATGGCGTTTTGTGAATCCTAAGATGCACAAAATGTACGGGACAGATGGTATGGGGGTAACTGCTGAAAACTTGGTAGAGAAATACAATATTTCTCGTGAAGATCAAGATGCATTTGCTTATAGAAGTCAAATGAAAGCTACAAAGGCTCAAGAGTCTGGACGTCTAGCGAAAGAAATAGTTAATGTAGAAATTCCTCAACGTAAAAAAGATCCAATCATTTTTGCTAATGATGAATTTATCAAACCAACAACTACTCCAGAAATATTAGGAAAGTTACATGGTGCTTTTAAGAAAGAAGGTGGAAGTGTAACAGCAGGCAACGCATCTGGATTAAACGATGGTGCTGCAGCAACAATTATTGCTTCAGAAGAGGCAGTTAAAAAATATGGATTAAAACCAATGGCAAGAATTGTAAGTTCTGCGGTTGTTGGGGTTGAACCAAGAATCATGGGTATTGGACCTGTTAATGCTTCAAATAAAGCATTGGCAAAAGCAGGATTAACCATGGCTGATATGGACGTTATCGAATTAAACGAAGCATTTGCAGCACAGAGTTTGGCTTGTATACGTGAATGGGGATTAGCTGACGATGATGCTAGAATCAATCCAAACGGAGGAGCGATTGCTATCGGTCATCCATTAGGAGTAACTGGTGCTAGAATTGCATATTCAGCTGCCTTAGAATTACAAGAAACTAATAAACGTTATGCTCTAATTACCATGTGTATTGGGGTTGGGCAAGGGTATGCTGCTATTATTGAAAAAGTATGAAAGTATTAGTTGTAGGAGGTAATGGAACTATTGGTAAAAAGGTTTGTGAAAGGTTTTTAAAAAAGCATACTGTTATTGTTGCTGGAAGGAATTCAGGTGATGTTAATGTTGATTTTTCTGATTCAAATTCAATAAAATCAATGTTTGATACTGTAGGTAAACTTGATGCAATTGTTTCTATTGCAGGAGATGCTAAGTGGGATAAGTTTAATAACCTTACTGAAGAAGATTTTTACATTGGCATAAAAAGTAAGTTAATGGGGCAAGTCAATTTAGTGCGAATCGGAAAAGATTATTTGAATCAAAACGGGTCAATAACATTGTCGACAGGAATTTTGGCAGATGATCCAGTAGATATGACTACAAGTGCAGCTATGGTCAATGGAGGAATTCATAGCTTTGTTAAAGCTGTAGCTTTAGAGTTAGAAAATAATACTAGAATCAATGCCGTAAGTTCTGATTTAGTAGAAGATGCTTACGAAAAATATAAAGAGTATTTTCCAGGAAATACACCTGTGCCAATGGATAAAGTTGTTGATGGGTATGTTAAATGTATAGAAGGTAAGATTACTGGGAGAATAGTTAGAATATTTGCTTAGTGATTGCCAAATTACAGCTATTGAAGAGAGTTAATTATAAAAAAATAACGAATAAAGAAGTTGTAAGTACTTCGGTATTCATCATTCGATATTAAAATGAACAAACTAGAAAACTACATAAACGGTCACTGGGTAAAAGGTGAAGGAGATGGAACTCCAATGTTTGATTCCGTCACCGGAGAAATAATAGGTTTCTCAACTACTGCAGGATTAGATATTCCTAATGTTTTACAATACGGAAGAACTAAAGGAGGAGAGAAGTTACGTAAAATGACTTTTCAAGAACGTGGAAACATGCTTAAGACCTTGGCATTATACTTAACCAAAAGAAAAAGAGAATTCTACGATTTAAGTTATAGGTCCGGAGCAACCAAAGTGGATAGCTGGATAGATATAGAAGGTGGTTTTGGTAATTTATTTGCCAATGCATCATTACGTAAATTATTTCCTAATCAGCCTTTTCATGTTGAAGGAGATCCTATAGATTTATCTAAAGGAGGTCGTTTTATGGCGCACCATATTTTAGTACCTAAAAAAGGAGTAGCAGTTCATATAAACGCTTTTAACTTCCCTATATGGGGAATGTTAGAGAAGTGTGCTGTTAACTGGATGGCTGGTATGCCAGCCGTAGTATTACCCGCGCCACAAACAGCTTACTTAACGGAAGCAGTTGTACGTGTAATTGTTGATTCTGGAATATTACCAGAAGGAGCTTTACAATTGCTGAGTGGTATGACTAAGAATATTTTAGATACTGTAGAATCTCAAGATGTAGTAACCTTTACAGGTTCCGCACATACAGGTCGTATTTTAAAAGCACATCCAAGATTAATAGAAGAAGCAGTTCCGTTTACTATGGAAGCAGATTCATTAAACTGTTCAATCTTAGGTAAAGATGCAGTTCCAGGAACACCAGAATTCGATTTATTTGTGAAGGAAGTTCGTAAGGAAATGACAGTGAAAACTGGCCAGAAATGTACGGCTATTCGTCGTATTATGGTTCCTGAAAACTTAGTTGAAGATGTTCAGATAGCTTTAGGAAAGCAATTAGATAAAGTAACCATTGGTGATCCTCGATTAAAAGAGGTTCGTATGGGAGCGTTAGTAAGTAAGGCGCAAGTACAAAGTGTAAAAGATCAGGTAGCTAAATTGTCAGAAACGGCTAAGATAGTTTATGGTAATTTAGATAATGTAGATGTTGTTGGAGCTGATGCAGAAAAAGGAGCTTTTATGAAGCCGATTTTAATGCGTGAAGACAATCCATTTACCAATACAGCAGTTCATGAATTAGAAGCATTTGGTCCGGTAAGTACTATTATGCCGTATAAAGATTTAGAAGAAGCAGTTACTTTAGCTCAGATGGGTAAAGGATCGTTAGTGTCTTCTATTTTTACGTATGATGATAAAATAGCAAGTGATTATATTGTAGAAGCAGCATCTCATCACGGTCGTATTTTAGTTGGAAACAGAGAGAATGCAAAAGTGAGTACGGGTCATGGTTCGCCATTACCACAGTTAACTCACGGTGGCCCAGGTAGAGCTGGAGGAGGAGAAGAAATGGGTGGAATGCGTGGTGTAAAACATTACATGCAGCGTTGTGCAATTCAGGGAACTCCAACTACGTTGACAGAGGTTACGGGTATCTATCAGCCAAATGCTGATTATAAAGAGAGTGAAAAACATCCATTTGCATATCATTGGGAAGATATCAAACCAGGAATGTCTTTAAAAACACATAAGCGTACGATTACAGATACGGATATTATCAATTTTGGTAATTTAACCTGGGATCATTTCTATGCACATACAGATATTACTTCTTTAGAAGGAAGTATTTTTGAAAAGCGTACAGCTCACGGATATTTCATAATAGCTGCAGCAGCAGGATTATTTGTATATCCAAATAAAGGACCAGTAGCAGCAAACTATGGTTTAGAAGAATGTAGGTTCTTACGTCCAATTTATCATAATGATACTGTTTATGTACGTTTGACGTGTAAAGAACGTGTAGATCGTGATTCTAGAGGAACTGAATTGCCAAGTGGAATTGTAAAATGGTTTGTTGAGGTATTTGATCAAGAAGATGAGTTAGTAGCAGTAGCGACTATTTTAACAATGGTTCAAAAGAAGAGTCCATTTGCAGATATTAATAAGAAAACAATATCAGGATATTTAAATAAACTTACAGAAGATTCTAAACCAGTATGGGGAAATATGAGTGCTCAGGAAATGGTAGAACATTTAGAGTATTCAGTACGTGTAGCTTCAGGAGAAATTCAAAATTTTGAGATTGAAACCCCAGAGAAAATTTTAGAGCAGGTACATGAGTCGTTATATACTCATAAACCAATGCCTAAAAATTATAAAGCTCCAATGGTTTTAGAAGATAGGTTAGCAGAAATGCAATATCAAAATTTAACTGAGGCAAAGGTTAAATTAATGGAAGCTTATGATGGGTTTGAGTTGTATTTCAAGGAAAATCCAGAAGCAATAACTAAGAATGCAGTTTTTGGAATGTTGACTAAGTTTGAATGGAATTTAACACATGCAAAGCATTTTAATCATCATTTTGAACAGTTTGGATTACTTTAAATTAAAAAAATAAACACAAAATATAAAATGTAAAAGTAATGTGCTTTTACATTTACAATCAATTATAGAATATGACAGCACCTTACGTAAAACAAGATATACAAAACGGAATAGCTACGATTGAATTTTTTCATCCAGCTCATAATTCATTACCAGGAGATATATTAGCGAAATTAGCTACTAATATTACAGAAGCTGGAGAAAATGAAGCAGTTAAAGTAATCATCTTAAAAAGTGGTGGTGCAAGAACTTTTTGTGCTGGAGCCAGTTTTAAAGAATTAATGACAATCAATGATGCAGAAACAGGAAAAGTATTCTTTTCAGGATTCGCTAATGTAATCAACGCTATGCGTAAATGCCCGAAATTTATTATCGGACGTATACAAGGGAAAACTGTAGGTGGTGGAGTAGGAATTGCTTCTGCAACTGATTACTGTATGGCTTCTAAATTTGCAGCTATCAAGTTAAGCGAGTTAAACATTGGTATTGGGCCATTTGTTGTTGGGCCTGCGGTAGAACGTAAATTAGGGTTAACAGGAATGTCTCAAATAGCAATTGACGCAAATACTTTTTATACAGCAGAATGGGCCCAAGATAAAGGGTTGTTTGCTCAAGTATATGAATCTACAGAAGCGTTAGATAAAGCAGTACAAGTATTCGCTGAAAACTTGTGTACATATAATCCAGATGCCATGGCAGAAATGAAAAAAATCATGTGGGGAGGAACAGATCACTGGGATACACTTTTAGCAGAAAGGGCTGTCATTTCTGGAAGATTAGTATTATCTGATTTTACTAAAGAGACATTAAAACGTTTTAAATAACAAACAGATAAATGTAAAATGGTAAATATAAAAGTGATTTAATCATTACTTTTATAGTTGCCATTTTTTAGTTTAATAAATACACTTAGCATGATATATTCATTCAAAGGATTTATTCCAGTGGTTCACGAAAGTAGTTTTATACATCCATTAGCTGCGGTTATAGGGAATGTAATTATTGGGGAAAATTGTTATATAGGTCCTGGGGCCACTATTCGTGGTGATTGGGGAGAGATTATTTTAGAAGAAGGTGTAAACGTGCAAGAAAATTGTACAGTACACATGTTTCCAGGAAAATCAATTACTTTAAAAGAGTCTGCTCATGTAGGTCATGGAGCTATTATTCATGGAGCTAACCTAGGTAGGAATTGTATGATAGGGATGAATTCTGTTATTATGGATGATGCTGTAATTGGAGATGAATGTATTGTTGGTGCTATGGCTTTTGTGAAAGCAAATGCAGTTTTTGAAAAGAGACAATTGATTGTAGGTAATCCTGCCAAGGCGATTAAAGAAGTTTCGGAAGAAATGATAGGTTGGAAAACTAAAGGAACTCAATTGTATCAAACATTACCAGCTGATTGTCATAAAACAATGAAAGAAGTAGAACCATTGAGAAAAATACCTAAAGACAGACCTACTCAAGAAGATTTTTATAAAACCTTAAATGAATTTCTAAAGAAATGATGCCTAACCAACCAATAGAAACTGAACGTCTCATCTTAAGAGAAATTCAATTATCTGATGTAGACGGAATGTTTGCATTGGATTCGGATCCAGAAGTACACAAGCATTTAGGAAATATGCCTATTACCAATAAAGGTCAAGCTGAAAAATATATTGTACTTCTTCAACAGCAATATAAGGAAAGGGGTATTGGAAGATGGGCGGTTATCCATAAAGAAACCAAAGATTTTATGGGCTGGTCAGGTATTAAATATCTAAACGAATCTGAGCAAGAGAATGGTTTTTACAATGTGTATGAATTAGGCTATCGATTAATCCCTAAATTTTGGGGTAAAGGTTATGCTACAGAATCTGCCCAAGCATGGGTAGATTATATGTTTAATGAAGCAGGTGTTAAAAGTTTATATGCTGCAGCCGATATTCCTAACAAAGGATCAGTAAACGTATTGCAAAAAGTAGGTTTTAAAATTACTGATGAGTTTGTTTTTAAATGGAAAGGTGTGAAGTCTGATTGCTATTGGTTAGAACAACATAGATAATGACTTTAAATGATCTGGCATTCGATATAGAAAACGTTAATCACAGTATGGCTTCGCGTGCTAAGGCTGTCGATTTAATGATGCATAACTTAGAAGTGCTTCCTGATTTAATCGAGAAAGCTTTTGGTGATGATAAAAATCATTTTAAATATTGCTGGTGGTTGGAATTTCTAAACAGACAACATATAGAAGTACTGTGTCCGCACATGGATATGATTTTAGATAAAGCTCAATACTTAACCAATCAATCAGCTATACGACCGATAGCGAAAACTATAGAGACGTTTGTATTGAATTATTATTCAAAAAAACCGAATGATATAGTACAAATGATGATGAATCCAATTATAAAAGAAAAAATGGTTTCTCGTGGTTTTGAATGGTTAATAGATGCTCAATTAAAAGTTGCGCCAAGAGCTTATTCTATGACGAGCCTGTTTCATTTAGGAAAAGATATAGATTGGGTGCATAATGAATTACAAATGGTAGTAGAGCAAAATTATGCAACAGAGAGTGTAGCTTATCAAGCAAGAGCAAGAATGATATTGAAGAAATTAAAGAAGTAATTTCTTTTTTGACGATATTTGCAACCCAAAAAAAAATATAATGATAAACTACATTTTAGAAGAGTTAGATTATTTAAGAGCAGAATTGATTAATCACTCACTATATAAGGAAGTTAAAACAACTAAAGATATACAGCTATTTACCGAGCAACACGCTTTTGCTGTTTGGGATTTTATGTCATTGTTAAAAGCTTTACAGCTACATTTAACTTGTGTAAGTTTGCCATGGACTCCTTCATCTAATCCAACAACCAGGCGTTTTATTAACGAAATTGTTTTTGGAGAAGAAAGTGATATAGATCAAAAAGGAGTAACTATGAGTCATTATGAAATGTATTTAGAAGCTATGCAACAGTTAGGCGCAAATACATTGCAAATGGAACAATTTTGTGGTTTAATACAAGAAGGAGTCTCTGTTGAAAAAGCCTTTCAGCAAATAAATATCCCTGAGACTGTAAAGGATTTTGTGTCTTTTACTTTTGAAGTTATTGCTACACAAAAACCTCATGTTATTGCAGCTGTTTTTACTTTTGGAAGAGAAGATTTAATTCCTGATATGTTTATTGAAATAGTAAAAGGGATAGGGGATAAACAAGCGATTGATAAACTTGTTTATTATTTAGAACGTCATATAGAATTAGATGGTGATGAACACGGACCTATTAGTTTAAAAATGGTGGAAGAGCTATGCGGACAAGACAAACTTAAATGGGACGAAGCTTTAATATATAGTAAAAAAGCATTGCAACATAGAATTGGGTTGTGGAGTAGTATTTCTTCAGGTATTAAAGAACAAAAAAACGTTCTGGTATAAGTTTTATTTAGTAGTATCCAACAAATGTGATAAATCCAGTTGATTGGTTTGTTTGCTTGTAGAAAGTGTAATCAGGCTTTGTACACTTCCTAGGTAAGGTAATAGGGTAAGTTTGGTGATAATAAATTTTTCATACGCTTCAATATCTTCTACTACTAACTTAAGTAGGTAGTCAAAATTTCCACTTACTCGATGGCACTCTATTACCTCAGGGAAACTATTAATTTCTTTTACAAATTTTTCTAAGTAACTTCTGGTGTGACCTTGTAAAGTGATACCAATGAAAACAATCTGCTTGAGTCCAATTTTATTTTGATTCAATACTGCTACGTATTTATCAATATAATTTTCTTTATCTAATTTTTTGATACGCTCAAAAATAGGGGTGGTAGACAACCCTAAACTTTCCGAAATACTTTTTACAGTACGGTTAGAGTCTTCTTGTAAAAGTTTTAATATTTTATAATCTGTAGCGTCTAATTTCATACTAGCTGTTTTTTTTGTATAAAAGTGTAAAACTCAAAAATAAAGAATAAAAACATTTTATTTATATATTTTATAGAATATTGCTCTATACTAGTTTATATATATAGTTTTAAAAAATAAATTTACGTGTGTTATTGTATATTTATTCTTTTTATATATTAAAATTTAGGATGGCTATAATAGAATTGAAAATGCCCAAAATGGGAGAGAGTATTTCTGAAGCAACTATTATTAATTGGTTGTTTCAAGTAGGAGATACGGTAGATGCAGAGGAAACTATTTTAGAAGTAGCAACGGACAAAGTAGATTCGGAAGTTCCATCACCTTGTTCAGGGGTTATAACGGAAATTTTATTTGAATCAAATGATGTCGTAGCTGTAGGAACAGTAATGGCATTAATTGAAGCATCTGGAGAAGTTAAAGTTGCAAGCCAAAATTCTGGAGCTGCTAAAGAAAAAATAAGCAAGTCAAACACTTCTTCTAAAGGGAAAGTGACTGATGGACAAAAAGAGTTCAAGTTAGGGAATCAAAACCCGGATGCTTTTTTATCGCCATTAGTGGTAAGTATAGCACAGCAGGAAGGATTATCTATAGAAGAAGTTCAGAGCATTCAAGGAACTGGTTCTGAAGGACGTATTAGAAAAAGTGATGTGATGAATTACATCAAAAACAGAAAATACGCTTTACCTAGTCGTCCACAAGCTCAAGTTTCTCAAGCACCAAAATCTACTTATAATGCGCCTCCAATTAAGTTTGTTGAAGGGCATGATACGGTAATTGAAATGGATAGAATGCGTAAGATGATTGCCGATCATATGGTATACTCTAAGCATACATCTCCTCACGTTACGGCATATATTGAAGTTGATGTTACGAATTTAGTAAACTGGAGAAATGAGAATAAAATTAAGTTTCAAGAAAAATACAATGAACGTTTAACGTTTACACCAATTTTTGTTGAAGCAGTTGCTAAATCGATAGAAGAATTTCCTGGGATTAACGCTTCTATTGATGGAAATAAAATTATTCAGTATAAAGATATAAACGTAGGTATGGCTACCGCTTTACCTAGTGGTAATTTAATTGTTCCAGTAGTTAAAAATGCAGCTTCAAAAGATTTATTAGGGATAGCAAAAGATGTAAACCATCTAGCAAATAGTTCAAGAAATAATTGTTTGAAACCGGAAGAAATTCAGGGGAGTACGTTTACAATATCTAATGTAGGAACCTTTGGTAGTTTAATGGGAACACCGATTATCAACCAACCAGAAGTTGCCATTTTAGCCATAGGGATTATTAAAAAACGAGGAGAAGTCATAACTACTGAAAATGGAGATGAGCTAGCAATTAGAAGCATGATGTATTTGTCATTGTCTTTTGATCATAGAGCTGTTGATGGATATTTAGGAGGTTCTTTCTTGCGTAAGGTTGGGGATTATCTAGAACAGTTTGATACTCAAAGAGCGATATAGTCTGTAGATGAATTTAATTGAAAATAAAAAATTTGAAAAGCAAAACTATTCTCACATAGCTTTGGCAAAAGGAGAATATGATAATTGTACGTTCATGAATTGTGTGTTTTCAAACTCGGACTTGTCTAATGTATCATTTACGGAGTGTGAATTTCAAGACTGTGATTTAAGTAATGCTAATTTAAAACACACCGTTTTTAATGATGTTGTTTTTTCAAACTGTAAATTATTAGGTTTATTATTTAATAATTGCAGTGATTTTTTGTTTTCGGTTGAATTCAATGAATCTAATTTGAGTTTAGCTTCTTTTTATCAGATGAAAATAAAAGGAACAACCTTTAATTCATGTGTGTTACAGCAAGTGGATTTTACGGAAGCAGATTTAACAAACTCAATATTTAATAATTGTGACTTTAAAAGTGCAATTATTGAGCGGACAAATCTAGAAAAGACAAATTTCAAATCATCATTTAATTATGTTATAGATCCAGAAATAAATAAAATAAAAAAAGCAAAATTCTCAATGCCTGAAGTACTTGGGTTATTAAGAAAATATAATATAGAAGTTAAGTAACAACTGAAAATGGGAGCAATGGTAAAGGAATTACAACTAACAAAGGAGACATTACAAAAAGGATTCGCTAACTTATGTACAGCAAAAGCAATGGCGACTTTGTACGAAGATAACTTTAAGTTAGTGTCTAAATATGTACATGCAACATCGAGGGGTCATGAAGCTATTCAAACTGCTTTAGGAATGCAATTATTACCTCAGGATTATGCTTTTCCGTACTATAGAGATGATGCTATGTTATTGGCTTTTGGTATGCAACCATACGATTTAATGTTACAGTTATTAGCTAAAAAAGACGATCCGTTTTCTGGAGGTAGAACCTATTATTGTCACCCAAGTTTAAACGATGTTGATAAACCAAAAATACCCCATCAATCTTCTGCTACAGGTATGCAAGCTATTCCTGCAACAGGAGTTGCAATGGGGTTTTGGTATAAAGAAAATATTGATATTGAAGACAAGTCTCTAGCAGATAAGCCAGTTGCAGTATGCAGTTTGGGAGATGCTTCTGTTACCGAGGGAGAAATATCTGAAGCATTCCAAATGGCAGCGTTAAAGCAATTGCCGATTTTGTATTTAGTGCAAGATAACGGCTGGGATATTTCAGCTAATGCAGAAGAAACAAGGGCACAAGATGCTTTTGAATACGCAAGAGGATTCAATGGTTTAGAAGCTATGACAATTGACGGTGCTAACTTTACTGAATCTTATGTGGCGGTAGAAAAAGCATTAAAAATAATAAGAGAAGAGCGAAGGCCTGTATTATTACATGCTAAAGTTCCGTTATTAAACCATCACACATCTGGAGTACGTATGGAATGGTATCGTGATGATTTAGAAGAAGCATTCTCTCGTGATCCATATCCAGTTTTACAAAAACAATTATTAGAGGCTGGTTTTACTCAAAAAGAAATAGATGCAATTGAAGCAGAAACTATAACTAAAGTAAAAGCAGATTTTGAAAGAGCCTTAAAAGCTGAAGATCCTTCCCCATCAGATTTATTTACCCATGATTTTGTGCCAACACCAATAACTGAGGAAAGTGGAGAAAGAGCTCCAGCTGACAAAGAAGAGGTGGTAATGGTTGACTGTGCTTTGTTTGCGGTTGAAGAAATAATGCGTGAACATAAAGAGTGTTTGTTATACGGTCAAGATGTTGGAGGTAGGTTAGGCGGAGTGTTTAGAGAGGCAGCGACTTTAGCACAAAAATTCGGAGACGAACGTGTGTTCAATACACCTATTCAAGAAGCCTTTATTGTAGGTTCTACAGTAGGAATGTCTGCAGCAGGATTAAAACCAATTGTTGAGGTGCAGTTTGCTGATTATATTTTCCCTGGTATCAACCAATTGTTTACAGAAGTAAGTAGAAGTTGTTATTTATCCAATGGTAAATGGCCAGTATCTATGATTTTACGTATTCCTATTGGAGCTTATGGTAGTGGAGGACCTTATCATTCTTCTTCTATAGAATCTATTTTAACAAACATAAGAGGAATCAAAATTGCTTATCCAAGTAATGGAGCTGATTTAAAGGGAATGCTGAAAGCAGCTTATCATGATCCTAACCCTGTAGTGTTTCTAGAACACAAAGGATTGTATTGGTCTAAAGTAAAAGGGACAGATGCTGCAAGAACTATTGAGCCAGCAGAAGATTATATTTTGCCATTAGGAAAAGCAAATACAGTACAAGAAATTTGGCAGCAAGATGAAGAAGAAACTATGACTGTAGTTACTTACGGTATGGGAGTACATTGGGCTTTAAATGCAACTAAGGATTTAAAAGAGAATGTAGAGATTATAGATTTGCGTACATTATATCCATTAGATGAAGAAGCAATTTTAACATCTGTTAAAAAGACAAAAAAATGTTTAATAGTTACAGAAGAGCCAACTAATAATTCTTTTGGTAGGGCTTTAAGTGGTTTAGTACAAGAGAAATGCTTCAAGTATTTAGATGCGCCAGTGATGACTATTGGTAGTGAGAATATGCCAGCAATACCATTAAATTCAGTTTTAGAACAAACTATGATTCCTTCTACTGAAAAAGTAAAAGTGAAGATAGAAGAGTTATTAGCATATTAAGAATATTATATTATTATTAGTAAAGGCTACTCGTTTGAGTAGCCTTTACTTTTGTATATAAAATAGATTTTTTTGATTAATCAAATTGGTAAATAAAATAAGATAACAAACAAGGCTTAGCTATTTTTATCTTGGTAAGGAATGTTTTTATCGGTAAGTGAGTGTAAAAAATTAACTAAATCTTCTTTTTGCTGTTCAGATAGGTGTAAAGGTTTTACCATTAGACTATCTATATTTACCGGTTTTTCTACAAAATCATAAGGGTTGCTGTAAAAGTTAATTACTTCTTCAAGTGTATTAAATTTACCATCATGCATATAAGGTGAAGTAAGAGCTACGTTTCTTAAGCCAGGGACTTTAAATTTACCAATATCACTAGAGTCTTTAGTAACATCATATCTACCCATATCTTTTAAGGTAATTCCATCGTACAAACCAATGTTTCTAAATTCATCTCCAGTAAAATCTGGGCCAAAATGACAATCGAAACATTTAAATTCATCAGATAAAAATAGGTTTCTTCCTCTTTGTTGAGAAGGACTCATGGCAAGTGTATCGATATCATTCATCCAAAGGTCATGAGGTGAGCTACCATCGCTCTCTAAGCTTCGCTGAAATTCTGCTAAGGCATTGGTGATATTCTCTTTGTTAGGTTCTGTGTGGTATATGTTTTTAAATAAATTAAAATACGCTTGGGTAGTCTTAACTCTTTTTACAGCTTCTACAAAAGAGAGGTTCATCTCTACTGGGTTTTCTACAGGCATAGTGGCTTGTTCTTCTAAAGAAGCAGCTCTCCCATCATGAAAGAAAAACGGACGACTAGCCATGTTCATTACTGAAGGAGTGTTTCGGTTTCCTAAACTATCGTTTACCCCTACAGAAAATGCTTTATTATCAGCAAAAGCAAATTGTGGTTGGTGACAATTTGCACAAGAAATAGAATTATCTAACGATAGGATAGGGTCAAAAAATAGCTTTTCGCCCAAAGCTACTTTAGTAGTAATATAATCTTTTTGTACGCTTGCTTTTTGTTTTTGGCCACAAGTTATAAAGAGTAAAAGAATTGCTAGATAAAATATATTTTTCATGCGTCAAAAATACGTAAGACTTTGAAGAAACTACGTGACTTATGTTACATAATTAGAAGGTTGGTTAATTCTAATGGGTTTATTTCAAAATAAACAGGGGAAATATGATGAGTTGGTTAGAGAAAGTGAAAATAGAAAGCCCAAATGACATGTCATTTGGGCTTTTTTTACAGTATTTAGTAATTATTTTTTGTCTACTCCTGGAGGGTATTTAGCTAAAATTTGAGTTACAAACTCTTGTGTTCTTGCATCTTTCTTTTCAACATTGTGAGTCAAATAACCTGATCCTCTACCTTGCCATACTAGTTGTTTGTCTTTTGAGTTGATTAAATCAATATATAAAACACCATTGGTTGAACTAGATATTTGTCTGTTATATCCACCATACCATGGTCCCCATCCATATCCAATACCTGCGTTATAAACATCTACATTTTTTTCAGTTTTGGTATTGATATTCACTAACAAGTCAGGTGTGTCTGATTTTGTAAGCCCTTTAGTGAGCATTTCTTTTTCAATAGCTCTAAGAATTCGTTTTTTATCTAAATCAGAAATTTTTACTTTATCAATTCCTGGTTTGTAAAATGCAAAAGTCTTGTAATTGTCAAATGTTGCTTGAGAGTCGTAGTCAGTACTTACTCTTACCGAAGCACAAGAAACTAAGGTTAAAATAAACACTAAACAAAATAATTTAATAAATTTCATAGTATTGCTTTTTTAGTTATTAAATAAAGCGCAGATATGAATAGTATTATGAGGAGTAAATTTTATTACCCCTCGTAATACTTATTTACGCTTTTATAAGTTAGCAAGTAAATCGTCATTAACCAAGTTTGGGACAGTAACTTTTAATTTAGGTTCAGATTTCATAGCTCTTTCAATAGCAAAAATAGCACCTTCATTTCTTGCCCAATTTCTACGAGCAATACCGTTGTTTACATCCCAGAAAAGCATTGATTCTAAACGTCTTCCTGCATCTTTACTACCATCAAGAACCATACCGAAACCTCCGTTTATAACTTCTCCCCAGCCAACACCACCACCGTTGTGTATTGAAACCCAAGTAGCTCCTCGAAAGCTGTCTCCGATTACATTGTGTATGGCCATATCCGCAGTAAAGCGAGAACCATCATAAATGTTTGAAGTCTCTCTATATGGTGAGTCCGTTCCAGAAACATCATGATGATCTCTTCCTAAAACAACAGTTCCTATCTTTCCTTTTTTAATAGCTTTATTAAAAGCTTTAGCAATTTTCATGCGTCCTTCAGCATCAGCATATAAAATACGTGCTTGAGAACCTACTACTAATTTATTTTCTTGAGCACCTTTAATCCACTGAATATTATCCGTCATTTGTTGTTGGATTTCTTCAGGAGATTCCTTTTTTAATTTCTCTAAAACTTTACAGGCAATTGCATCTGTTTTTGCTAAGTCTTCAGGTTTACCTGAGGCGCAAACCCAACGAAAAGGTCCAAATCCATAATCAAAACACATTGGTCCCATAATGTCTTGTACATAACTTGGATATTTAAACTCCCTACCTATAGTTGGATTGTCAGACATAACATTAGCACCCGCACGTGAAGCTTCTAATAAGAATGCATTTCCGTAATCAAAGAAATAGGTTCCTTTTGCTGTATGTTGGTTAATAGCTTTTGCATGGCGACGTAGCGTTTCTTGAACTTTTTCTTTAAATAGTTTGGGTTCGTTTGCCATCATTTCATTAGCATCTTCAAAAGAAATATCCGCAGGATAGTAACCTCCAGCCCATGGATTATGTAATGAGGTTTGATCAGACCCTAAATCTATATGGACGTTTTCTTGGTCAAATTTTTCCCAAACATCAACGATGTTCCCTAAGTAGGCAATAGATACTGTTTCTTTATTTTCTTTAGCTTGATTTACACGAGTAACCAATTCATCCAAGTTGGTGATTTTTTCATCAATCCAACCTTGATCTAAACGTACTTGAGTAATCTTAGGGTTTACTTCTGCACAAACAGTTACACAACCTGCAATATTTCCTGCTTTTGGTTGTGCACCAGACATTCCTCCTAAACCAGAAGTAACAAATAAATTCCCTTGAGGTTCTTTTCCTATTTTTCTGAATCCGTTTAAAACGGTAATGGTGGTACCGTGAACAATTCCTTGTGGTCCAATATACATATAACTCCCTGCAGTCATTTGTCCATATTGGGTAACTCCTAAAGCGTTAAACTTCTCCCAGTCATCTGGTTTAGAGTAATTAGGAATCATCATTCCGTTAGTAACAACTACTCTTGGAGCATCTTTATGTGAAGGGAATAATCCCATTGGGTGACCAGAGTACATCACTAATGTTTGTTTATCCGTCATTTCTGACAGATATTTCATAGTTAATAAGTACTGTGCCCAATTAGAAAACACACCTCCATTACCCCCATAAGTAATTAGTTCATGCGGATGTTGAGCTACCGCGTAATCTAAGTTGTTTTGAACCATTAACATGATTGCCTTCGCTTGCTTGCATTTTCCAGGGTACTCCTTAATAGGTCTAGCCTTCATCTCGTAGTTAGGACGGAAACGGTACATGTAAATTCTACCGTAATCGTTTAATTCTGCTAAGAATTCTTTTGCTAATATTTCGTGTTGTTCTGGTTTGAAATAACGTAAAGCATTTTGTAAAGCTAGTTTTTTCTCTTCATTAGATAGAATTTCTTTACGTTTTGGTGCGTGATTAATGTCTGTTTCGTATATTTTGGCAGAAGGTATTTCGTTAGGAATACCTTGTTTTATTTGTTGTTTAAAAGATAATGCTGTTATAGTTTCCATGTTGTAATTTTCAAATATTATTAATGTGTTGCTTGAATGATTGAGCAACTGTTGGAGCTTGTTTCTATTATCATGCTGAGTTTGTCGAAGCCTTTAATAATAGATAATAGTGACTTGGAAAACACGACTTTTTATATAATAAAAAGGCACGCCCAAATAAAAACTATGGATAGCGGATATCAACCCTGTGATACTTACTATATATAGCAACTTTATATTTCAGTAGTTGAAAATCCATTAATACTTCTTTTTTGTAGTGTTTGTTTTTTTATTGAATCCATAAGGGCAATGTCTACATCCACTTTCACAACAATACCCTCTTTTTAAATGGTATTGTTCAGTGAAGCATTTGTAACCTTCAGGAGTTAAGTAGTAATCTCCTTCTTCTAATGGGATTCTCTTTTTAATCATTTAAACACAAATATACAGCAATTTTGGTTTGATTATTGTTTCTGTTTGTATATGATTTTACTTTGTAAGTATATTATTCCTAAAAATTATAGTAGTATAACACTGTATCCTTTTGTTTTTTTGAAAGATATTAGGCAAAAAAAAGATGTAATATTATTAAATCATGAAGGAATTCATATAAGGCAACAAAAAGAATTATTAGTGTTGTTTTTCTACATTTGGTACATTATTGAGTTTGTAATTCGATTGGTTGTTAGTGAAAATTGGAATATAGCATATAGAAATATTTCTTTTGAACGAGAAGCATATGCTCATGAATCGAATTTAGAGTATATAAAAAAACGCCCAATTTGGGCGTTCTTAAAATTTACATAAAAAATAGGTTTTACTTTTCTAATTTTTCAATTCTTGTTTTAAGATTTTTTATGATAGCCTGTTGCTCTTTAATTGCCTGTGTAAGTAAAGGAATCATTTGGACGTAATTTACCATTTTAACATCTAAGTCACCACCTTGTTTTTTAGCAAGCTCAGGGTTGTTTTTTAGTTGTTTTTTAGAGTAAATATTGTCGTTTAATGGTACATTTTTATCAGATACCAAATGAGGTAATATTTGTTCTAGTTCTTGAGCAATAAAACCCATCTGTGGAGTTCTGGCTAAACCAATTCCTTTGTATTTTTCCCATTTCATATCATAGTGTTTAGGTTTAATTTGGTCTATAATATCAAGTGCACCTTCAATAGGCTTAATGTTTTTCTTTAATCTTCTGTCTGATAAATTTAATACACCAGCAGTGTAAGCTAAGTCACCAGATGATAATATTGCATAACCAGTAATTGTACTTTCTAATCCTTGTACTCCAACATAACCTGTTGTAGCTCCAGAATTTTGCCCAATACCTCTTACACCATAACCAGTACCAGTTGTATCATATCCACTTACACCAGTTGCTCTGTTGGTTGTAAGTCCTTCAACATTTGCTGACACACCAATTCCTCCATCATTGTCTTCACCATATATTGCTACACCATCATACGTATATGCATTTATAGCATAGTGTAAACCATTACCGTTATCATTAGTTGTGGCACCTAATGCATTCCAATTTGTATTACCATAAACTACTAATTTGTCTATTCCGTAAAAGAAATCATCCTCTCCAATAATTGTTCTTCCTTCAATTGTAGCACCACCTGTTTGAGCTACAGCAGTACCTCCAGTAAACGTATTACCTACAATTAAATTTCCGCCAACTTCTAAAGTTGCGTCTGTAGGGTTGATTTCTGCAATACCAACTTTACCATTACTAGCGACTCTAATTCGTTCATTGTTGTTTGTTCTTACTGCAAAATCAACATTGTCCGTTGTTCCTATAAAATTGGTTCCAATTGTTGTTCCGGAATTTCCTGTTAAAGACCAGTCTGCACTCCCTGCAGTTCCTAATCTAACCCACACAGCTCCGTCATTATAATAAAATCCTGGTGTAACATCTCCAGTAGAGGCTGTATTGTAAACTGTCATACCAGCTACGTCTGTACTCAAAGGATTTGGGTTAGTAGTATTTGTTAGTGCAACTCTAGGGAGTAGTAGTCCTCTAGTAGTACTTGTAATGTCTAATTCAGCATCAGCATTAGGACTTGTTGTCCCAATTCCTACTTGTGCAGTAGAAAATAATGGGGTAATTAATAAAATTGTACATAGCAATTTTAGAGACTGTTGGGTGACAGTATTCATAATTTATCGGGTAATTATTTGTTAATATTCGGGTATTTGATTCTAAAAATCAGACGAATATAGAAAATATCCCATATGATAAATAGGGTAGGTATTTGTTTTCGATGTAATGCATAAAAATCGGATGAAATGCTATATATTTTGATTTCAAACAGATAAAGTGTTTTTAGTCTGCTTTTATGGTTGTTTATGATGTTTTTTTTCGATTGTTGGTATTAGGTTATTTATTACTTTTGAAGAGTACTTTTTAAAGCTAAAAAGAGCGGCTACCTAATTACTAGGTAGCCGCTCTTTTTTATTTTGGTTGTTTTCTAATTTATTAGAAAACAACTTTCTTCGTTAATAATCTACCATCGTGTAATTCAATAGTTACTAAATAAGTTCCTGTGCTATAGTTGTTAGTATTAATACTATGCTCAGTAACGTTCAAGTTTTTGTTGTTTGCTAATAAACGTCCGTTAACATCATGCATAGTAAAGTTTTTGATATTACTAGTGTTAGATACAGCAGTTATTTGATTATTAGCAGTAAATATTGAAAGTTCATTATTTGTAATTACCTCTTCTACATTAAGTAATTGTTTGCTTTCATCAGTATAACGTAATATAAACCTACCTTCTTGTAAACCACTTTCTCCGTTAAAAGTATATGGACTTGTTCTTAAATTATGAATGATACCTAATTCAAGGTCTTCAATATAAATTCCTTGGTTTTGATTTTCAAATAAGCCATCAACACTATTAA
>Ga0209395_1000204_pt1 | contig 90599 bp, 74 predicted proteins | sample GOMGulsemesocosm_3_FD_184635 | JGI IMG/M metagenome (GOLD analysis project Ga0209395, IMG submission 184635) | Methane-oxidizing microbial communities from mesocosms in the Gulf of Mexico - GOM9D Gulf of Mexico (SPAdes) (version 2) | ecosystem: Environmental > Aquatic > Marine > Cold seeps...
ACGCCTCGCGCTGCCAACAGGTCTTCAACATCAGCCGTGCTCAGGGCCAATCGGTGGTACGCCCAGACCGCGTATGCAATGATCTCACGAGGGTAGCGGAAGCCCTTCAGGCGCGGCGTATCGGTCGAAATGTTCATGAGACTGGCATAGCTTGATCAAACCCGCTCAACAACTTGGCAATACCCCCTGAACATTTATAGAACAGCAACGCTAGAAAAGCGTGACCGCGCCGACATTTACCGCTGCTGGCACTGGTTTTGCTGCGGCGCGTTCTTGCTCGCCCAGACGGCGGTCATTCTCCACCCGGGTTTGCTGCGCATTGCCGGTCACTGGGTGAAACCTCACCCGCCGTGCCGAGGTTCCGCCGATACTGGAAGATACGCAAGTGATGCCTTCGTCGCGCAGAAACCGTTGTACAAAATCGGCATTTGACAAACCAATGTCAGACAAGTTGGCGGACATTTTGGCACCACCAAATACCTTGGCCTTGAGAAAGTTTCGGTTTGCGCCTTTCTTGAGCACTCCGTTGATTAGCAATTCCATCGCATGAACTCCGTAGCGAGCGTTTTTGCTATCCTGGCCAGATGTACTGGGCAGCAAAAAATGGTTCATGCCACCGATGCCACTTTCGGAATCATACAGGCAAGCAGCGATACAGGAGCCCAGAACGGTGGTGAACATCACCGAAGGACTGTTGGACACGCGGTATTCACCCTGGAGGACCGTGACCGAAGAAGTGTTAGCAAATACAGAGCTCAAAGCGGCTTCCTTCCTATTGTATTTTCAAGCTTTGCAAGCTTGAAGAAGTGCTCCAGCCATGCGGGCCAAAGAGACTTGTTTTTGTGCGGCGCCAGTCTGCCAGGCAACGCGTGGCATGCCGTAAACAACTGAACTTTGCTCATCCTGGGCAAAGGTGGTGGCGCCGGCCTTGCGCAGTTCCAGCAGGCCTTTGGCGCCATCTTGACCCATTCCGGTTAAGATTGTCGCTACAACATTCTTGGCAAACGGTACTGCCGAACTGAATAGCGCATCCACAGATGGAGTGTGGCCAGAAATTGCCGGTCCATCCTTCAATCGGGTTCGATGCGGCTTGCGTGGAGTAAGGCCAAGATGCGAGCTTTGGCCTGCGGCGATATGCACTGTACCGGGTTGCAGTTGGATGCTGTCCTGAGCAGCAACTACCTTGGCGGCGCAGATTCGGTCGAGCAGCGTTACCAAGCCTGGACCAAAGTTTTTGCCGGTATGCTGTACAATTACTGTTGGCGGGCAATTGGCTGGGAACCCGACCAGTAGACTGCGCAGGGCCTCAACCCCACCGGTAGAGGATCCGATCAGGATGATTTTGTCAGTGGTGTTAGCGGCAGCAGACGGCGCTCCATTTGATGCAGGCCGACCTGCGGTTTGATTGCGCCGCGGTGCCTTTACCATCATATCAAAATATTGCACGAACTGAACCGGATGGTCGGATTTGCTCAACTCAAAAATGCCGGCACCCCGGTCCAGTAGTGGGTTCGATTTGCGGGCTGGTGCAGCTGAATGGCTGTCCATCACCGAAACCCAACGGGTGTCCAGCGCAGAAAACAGCGCCATCATCATTTCAAATTCTGGAAGCTTGGTGAAGCCGTCTTCGATAAAGGCAAAGGTCGGCTGCACAGATTCAGCCTGATTATAGGCCGTCATCAAATTATTGGCCAATAGAACCTGCATGCCCGGATAGGCTGATTCCATGTGACTCTGCAATGACCGGGCAAATCCGCGGTCCAATGTTACGATCAAAACACTCAAGGTAGACAAAGAATTACCCATTTCATTTTTGCGTGGTTGAACGACAACCAGTTTCAAGGAGCCGGAGCAAGTTGCTGTTCTGGGATCTTCCAGTGTTCGCAACCGGCTCCGGCCGGGGTTAAAAGTCTTGCCAGACGTTCGCCGCGCCCGGGCCTTCGTTGGCCGCGATTGCGCGCGGCTGTGCTTCGGGTTCGACGTCCCAGTCCGACCCATGTGCGGTTGGGCTAGAGAAATCGATCACGTCGGCAGTGGCGGCATGGCGGCTGCCGACGCCAATGTTGAAATGCGACACCAGTTTGGACAGTTTGGTGGCGTCGGTGTTCAGCAAGTGGCTCGCAGCAGTGGCTTGTTCCACCATGGCCGCGTTTTGCTGAGTCACCTGATCCAGCTGGGTTACGCCGATATTGATCTCACCCAGACCGGTGGATTGTTCCGACGACCCCACAGCCATTTCCGACACCAGTTGCGAGATATGATCAACCCGGCCAACGATGCTGTTCAGCGCCTCGCCAGCCTTGCCAACCAGTTCAACGCCCTGCTCAACCTGTTTGGAGCTGTCGCTGATCAACGTCTTGATTTCCATCGCCGCATCCGAGGACCGCTGCGCCAGGGCGCGCACTTCCGATGCTACCACAGCAAATCCACGCCCAGCTTCGCCTGCTCGGGCCGCCTCGACGCCAGCGTTCAACGCCAGCAGGTTGGTCTGAAACGAGATGTCATCAATCACTCCGATGATCTGGCTGATGTGGCGAGCTGAACTCTCGATCTCGGTCATGGCAGACACCGCGTGCTGCACCACCTTGTCGCTTTCTTCGGCCTCGGCCTTGGCCTCTCCCATGATCGATTCGACACGGGTTGCGCCCTCGGCGGCTGATTTGACGCTGGCGGTCATCTCGTCCAGTGCTGCTGCGGTTTGTTCTAAGGTTGCCGCCTGGCTTTCAGTTCGGCGGGACAAGTCATCCGAGGCCTGGCTGATTTCGGTGGCGCCTTCGCGGATGCTGTCGGCTGAACCGATCACTTCGACAATGGTTGAGCTGAGCGTCTCAAGGGTGCGGTTAAAATCGCTCCGCAGCTGTTCGTGGTCACCTGAAAATTGCTCAACCAATGGCTTTGAGAAATCGCCGTTGGCCAAATTGACTAGGCCAATGCTCAGCTGTTCGACGACGTGCTCCTGCTCGCGTTGTTGCGCGGCACGGTCTTCCTCGGCACTGCGGGCTTGTTTCAAATCGTCCCGTAAACTGACCAGCGATTTGCCGATTTGACCAAGCTCATCATGCCGGGCCGCAGATGGGATATGTCCGTTCATATCACCCGAAGCTACAGTATCCATACTCACACAAATACGTGCTAGCGGTCGGGTGATGCTGCGCGCAAACAGCCATCCAAACAGGGACATCACCGTTGCACAAATCACAGATACAAATATCAGCTTATTACGTTCAGCTATCACCGGGGCCATGACTTCTGCCCAGTCTTGTTCGGCAACCAAAGCCCAGTGACCTTCATGAAAGTCTATGGCGTCGGAAAACGCTATAACCTGCTGCCCATTCAGGCCAATGGCCTCGTGATAAAACGCTTTGCGGCCTTCCAAGGCGGACTGAACCTGGTCGCTTGATCTCATTTCGTCGAGAACCTGAAACCCGCCTTCAAAACGCGAATTGGTTCGCGCCAGAAAATTGGCACCGACCAAATAAATCTCGACCGATTCGCCCAGCCCATCCGAGTTGTTGGTGATGTTGGTCAGCAGATCTACAGGCATCTGAAAGGCTAGCACGCCAACCGTTTCACCGCTCTCGCCGACAATAGGTGTCGAGACAAAGGCGGCTGCTGCGCCATTGCTGGGTGCGTAACCTTCAAGATCAGAGAAATGCACTTCACCCTGCAACCCGTTGGCAGAGGCGCGGAACACATCTCCCAAACCGGAATCTCTATAAGTACCATTCAACAGATTGGTGCCATAGTCGGCTTCCTTGAAAACCGTATAAACAATGTCACCCGCCATGTTGATAATAAAGACATCGTAATATCCCTTTTGTTCCATCAAGGTCCGCAGACCTGGATGGTACCGCTCATGGTGTAGGTGATAAGAAGAATCACCAGGAGCCCGGGTCATCATGTGCTTTTGGCCCAACGGATTTGGGTTCTCCGTGACGTAGGCTTGACGCAGCATTTGCCCCGGATCGCCATCGAGAGCCTGCCAGGTCGCTGAGAACTGTTCCACGGCTGTTGCCGTCGAAGGCGCAGCCGCCATGGTCAAGATGTCTGCGTCGACGTTTTTCATAAACGTTTTCAAAGCCAATTCACGATCCGCAACGAGCGACTTGAAGTGTTCTTCAGTGCTCACAACAGTGTTTTTCTTGAAGCTCATATTGCTGAGCAGTACGAGAGTGACTGTCACCAGCACACCGAATCCGACGACGAACAATGGTAACTTATGTGCCAGTTTGAGATATTTCAGAGCTTTCATCTTGCCCTCCTAAGGAACACGGCCTGGTAAGCCGTGCATGAGTAAGTTCATTCATCGTCCGTCGGGAGTTAATTTGAGGCTTACAGGCGGTATGTTTTTTCACATTTTCAAATTGGTTCCGCCAAAACTTGTCGCCAACTGGCGTCAATCTACGGCCTAAAAATTCAGGCGGGGGCAGTGAAAATCGCCCCCCTATAGTATAAGGTGTGTTGTACGCCCACCTGCTGCCTAGTCACTTGGTGCCTCAGCAATTCAGTCAAAATTCGTATAAAATACAGGGCTAATTGAGCGTCTAAGATCAGTGATGATTTCCAGATTCTGGCAGGTCTCGGCAATCAATTGTTAAGGCACGCCGCATATGTATTTTGCATCGAAGTCCAACACGTCGCCGACAACGGGGGTGCGAATCGCTGCATATGACGACTGAACCACAAACGCATGTTTTGGATTTGCCAAATGCATTTTCTGAGCTGACACCACTGATCTCTTTTCTGGATGGGGCCCGATCCCAGCCGATTGAGGTTGATTGCAACAAGGTGGCAATGCTGCCGTCGCGCTGCCTGCAATTATTGCTTGGAGCAGAACAACAATGGCGATCCGAAGGCCTAGACTTCTCGGTCACCAATATCACCGCAGGCTGCCGCCGGGCTCTGTCCCTTATGGGGGTCGATGCCAACCGATTTGAAGATGAGGACACAGCATGAAAACCAGAGTTCTGGCGATAGATGATTCCCGCACCATTCGTAACTTGCTTGCGGCTTGCTTGGAAGAAGCTGGGTTTGAATACCACAGCGCCGTAGATGGCCGCGAAGGGGTGGATGCCTACCCTGACGTTGCCCCTGACGTGGTGATCACTGATATCAACATGCCTAACCTCGATGGCTTTGGCGTGATCGAAGAGCTGCGCGGCGATGGCATCAACTCCAAGGTTCCGATCCTGGTGTTGACCACTGAGAGCTCTGCCGATTTGAAGGCCCGCGCCCGCGCTGCCGGTGCCACTGGATGGATCACTAAACCGTTTGACGACGAGTCTCTCATTTTTGCTCTGAAACGTGTCACAGGGGCGGTCGCATAAAATGACGGGTTCGATCATGGATACATTCTTTGAGGAGTGCGAAGAGCTCCTTGAAGCAATGGATGCGGGTCTGGCTGCCATCGAAGAAGGCGATCAGGATCCTGAGACCGTCAACGCGGTATTTCGTGCAGTACACTCCATCAAAGGCGGCGCCGGGGCGTTTGGCCTGGATGAGCTGGTGGCCTTTGCACATAACTTTGAAACCGTCTTTGACGATGTACGCTCCAATAAGCTGCAACTTGATGAAAAGCTGATCCAGCTTTTGTTCCGGGCCAGTGATCACCTGTCTGACTTGGTTGTCTGTGCACGGGATGGCGGCCAGATCGACGAGGCGCATCACACTGTGCTGATCTCGGCGCTGGCTGAGTACATTGACGAGGACGAAGAAGAACTGGTCTTTGAACCAATGGGCATGGGCGCGGCGTTTGAACCAGCCCCACTCGCTGAAGTTCAGCAAGAAACCAGTTATGACATCCGCTTTCACCCACTCAAGGAAATGTTTGCCACTGGCAACGAACCTTACTTCCTGTTTCAGGCGCTGGCGGATCTTGGCACACTTACTGTCAAGTTGGATGATAGCGAACTTCCTGGCTTTGACGCCATGGAAGATGGAGAAAGCTACCTGTCATGGGAGCTGACTCTGGTCACCGGCGAATCCCGTTCGTCGATTGAAGCTGTGTTTGAATTTGTTGAAGGTCTTTGTGAGCTTTCGATCAGTTCCGAAGGGGACGACGCAGCCGAGGCTGATGCCCTGGCGGCGTTGAACGCAGCTTTTGGCATTCCTCTTGCTGAGGACGATGCCGCGGTGGCTCTCCCTTTAGAGCAGCCGGCCCCTGAACCCGTTGAGGCTTCCGCCCCGGCGGCAGTTGAGGTCGAAGAGGTGCCGGACTTCGCAGAGGGTGCAGTTGCCGAAAAAGCGGCTGTAGCTAAAAAGGATGCCGCCAAATCAAGTGGCCCCAAACCAACTCTTCGGGTTGAGCTGGACAGGGTGGATCGCCTGATCAACGCGGTAGGTGAGCTGATTATCAACCATTCCATGCTGGCGCAGCAAATTGCCAACCTGGATGCCAGTGATACGCGCGACGTTGAAACCGAACTCGAAGGTTTCAAAAACCTGGCGCGTGACATCCAAGAAGGCGTAATGGCCATTCGCGCGCAGCCAGTGAAACCGTTGTTTCAGCGCATGGCCCGAATTGTCCGTGAGGCTTCGGCCGCCACCGGCAAAACGGCCAAGCTGGTCACCATCGGAGAGGCCACCGAGGTCGACAAGACGGTTATCGAACGCCTGGCTGACCCTCTGACCCACATCTTGCGCAACGCGGTCGATCATGGGATCGAAGCTCCCGAAAACCGAGCTGCTGCAGGCAAAGATAAAGCCGGTGAAATCCGTTTAACGGCGGCACACCGGTCGGGATCGGTTTGTATCGAAGTCAAAGATGACGGCGCGGGCCTGAACCGCAAAAAGATCCGTCAAATTGCCATAGACAAGGGCTTGATCCCAGCAGATGCCGAGCTGAGCGACAGCGAGATCGACAACTTGCTGTTCATGCCAGGCTTTTCCACCGCCAAGGAAATCTCCAACCTTTCGGGTCGGGGTGTTGGCTTGGATGTGGTCAAAAACGCGGTGACTGCACTTGGTGGCCGGGTCAGTATCTCTTCGGTTCCCGGTGACGGATCGATGTTCTCGATTATTCTACCGCTGACATTGGCAGTGATGGACGGCATGGTTGTTTCTGTGGCTGGTCACACCATGGTGGTGCCGATCACCGCAATTGTCGAAACCATGCGCGGCAATGAGGACATGATCAACAACCTTGGCTCGGATGGCACCCTATTGTCCATTCGCGGCAGCTTTGTTCCGATCTGTGATGTTGCCGGCAGCCTTGGTCTGCGCACCAGCACAACCAATGAACCGGCCGGCGTCTACCTTTTGGTGGAAACTGAAAACGGCGATCGTTGTGCCCTGGCTGTCGACGACATCCATGATCAGCGCCAAGTGGTGATCAAAAGCCTGGATGGCGTCTGTGGCAATGTCCCGGGTGTCTCCGCCGCAACCATTCTGGGAGATGGCAAGATTGCCATGATCCTTGACCCAGAAAGCATCGTAACGGCGTCGTCCTCGGCTGCCGTCTTTGACACCGACCGGAGGATGAACAATGCAATTGCAAGCTGAAACCAAACACACAGAGCACAGTGAGTTCGTCAGTTTCACTGTGGCAGGTCAGGCATTCTGTCTGCAAATAACTCAGATCCGCGAGATCCGGCGCTGGCAGCCCGTAACGGTTCTGCCGCATGCCCCGGCGGATGTACTCGGGGTGATGAACCTGCGCGGTGCGGTAATTCCGATCTATGATCTTTCTGCCCGCTTCGGCTTGCAACAGACCGAAGCCAGTGAACGCAATGTTGTGATCGTGGTCTCGGTGAATGAAAAGCCAGTGGGCCTGTTGGCTGAATCGGTGTCCGAGATCATCTCGATTGATCCTGACGACATACAGGAAACGCCACAGGTGGACAGCCGCAACACCATGGACTTCATTCAGGGTATCATCTCGCAGAACGACGAAATGGTGCGTATCATCAACCTCAATGCTGTGATCTCCTCGCCGGAGCAGGTGTCCCTGTGACGTTTGCCCGTTCGATAGATCCCGGTGCGGGCCAATTCACCCTGTCAGACCAGGATTTTGAAGCAATCGCCAAGTTTGCCCACAAGAATTTTGGGCTGGCTCTGTCGAGCAACAAAAAACCCCTGGTGTCGTCACGTTTATCGCGTCGGCTAAATAAGCTGAACGTGCGGAATTTCGACAAGTATCTGGCTAGCCTGGATGCGCCCGGCGGAGAAGGTGAGCGCAGTGAACTGCTGTCTCTGTTAACCACCAATGTGACGCAGTTCTTTCGTGAACCGCATCACTTTGAAACCCTGCGCGAAGAGGTCTTGCCGCCTCTGATCGAAAAAGCGCGCAGCGGTGCTCGGGTCCGGTTGTGGTCAGCGGGCTGCTCCAACGGACAGGAACCCTATACCATTGCCATGGTGTTACACCAGCTATGTCCGGATGCGGGTCGGCTGGATATCAAAATCCTTGGCACTGATATAGATCCGGTGGTGGTCAACACTGCGCAAGCGGCGCAATACCCTGACGAAGAGCTGGCGCAAATTCCGGCCAAGTATCGGGTCAAGGGTGGCAAAGGCGATGATAGTCGCATGCCCGAAGTGATCCGCTCGCTGGTCAGTTTTGGCGTCTTGAATCTGATCGAACCGTTTCCGTTTCGCGGTAAGTTCGATGCCATCTATTGCCGCAATGTAGCGATCTATTTTGACACCCCGACCCAGCAAAAAGTCTGGGCAGCGTTTCAAAAGTCGCTCAACCCCGGTGGCTATTTGTTCATTGGCCACTCGGAACGCATGTCCGGTCCCGCTGCCTCGCACCTGCAAAGCGCCGGAATTACAACCTACATCAACTCTTCTGCCGGGTCTCGCACCTGATTTACCGGCAAGGACGGAACTACAAGGAACTAAAAAATGAGCCTCAAAGACTCGCTGCGCGTTATGGTTGTTGATGACATGTCCACCAGCCGTGGAATCCTGACTCAATGTCTGGATGAACTGGGCATCAAGAACTATATGGTTGAAAACAATGGCCAATCGGCCTTCCAGAAAATCAACGCCAATCCAGTGCATCTGGTTCTGTCGGACTACAACATGCCCGGCATGGATGGTCTTGGCCTGCTGAAATGTCTGCGCGAGAACCGCATGACGCAACGCACAGGTTTCATTCTGGTAACCGGTAAACCCACACCTGAAGTGGTCGAGGTCGGCCGCCGTCTGCAAATGAACAACATCATTCGCAAGCCGTTTACCGTGGCAACCATGAAACAGGCGATTGAGCAAGTGGTAGGGCGTCTGTAAAATGAGCCTGTCAACCAGTCATTTCATAGATATGTGCGCGGTTTCGGCACGTGAAATGCGCCAGTTGCAGGATAAAATTCTAGAGCTTGAAGATATCGTTTTTTCAATACTCGACAGTGGTGAAAAACCAACGAGCGACGATATCAAGAAGTTGCAGGATTTTGACCTGATTGCGCAGACACTGGGCGGGATCTCAGGGTTTTTTGAACAGCTTAATCGTCAGGTCGAGGATGAAGGCGAAGCAAATCTGACCCAGGCGACCGAGACAATTACGCTCGAAAAACTGCGCAAGCGGCTGACCCATACTGGCGCGATGATCGAACCAAAAGCCTCGGCCGGGACATTCGAAGCTTTCTAACCTGACTGCCCAAGCATCTTGCTGGGGTGAATCGGTCTGGTGCGGCCCATCCGCTCACGGTAAACCCTCTTAGCGCCGCCCCACTGGGCGGCGTTTTAACTTGCCTTCTCTAACCGACCGCATTTTTTCCTTTCATTGCAATCTCCGCAAGCTAGACTGGATGACAGTTGGTATTGTGTGTGTTGGATTGGTGCCATGATGGCTTTTGGGCGGGTATCTATTGTATTAATATGGTTGCTGGCGCCTGCGCTTGGCTTGGCGGACAGCCGACGGATTGCGCTGGTCATGGGCATGTCCGAATATCAGACCCTGCCCTCGCTGGACAACACCAAGAACGACGCCACTGCCATTGCGGACATGCTGGCCCGCATTGGATTTGACGTTACATTGTCGGTTGATGCGGGAGTGGCCGAAGTTGAGCAACTGCTGGATGATTTTGCTTTCCGTTCTGAGGTAGCAGATCTGGCACTGATCTATTTTGCCGGTCATGGCATCGAAGTTCAGGGCGAGAATTTCCTGATCCCGGTGGATGCCGCCGTGACGAGCAATTTAGACGTACAGCGGCAATCAATGTCACTGAAACGCCTGCTGGGGGCGGTGGATCGTGCCCGAAAAATGCGCATCGTTATTTTAGACAGTTGCCGGAATAATCCTCTGGGGGATGCCATTGCATTGGGGGAGGGCGACATTGAGACTGCCAGCACTGAAGGCACCCGTGGTGCAGGTGGCGGCATGGCAGCAGCAGATCCTGATCGGGGCACTCTGGTGGCCTTTGCTGCGCGCGACGGTCAGGTGGCGCTTGATGGCAGTGGCACAAACAGCCCCTATGCCGTTGCCTTAATGGAGAAAATGGCCGAACCGGGATTAGAAATCAGCTTGATGTTTCGGCAGGTTCGCGACCGGGTGCTGCAGCAAACCGGCAACCTGCAAGAACCGCATACCTATGGATCACTGACCGGAGTCCCGTTTTATCTGGCTGGCGCAGCCGAAGGCCAGGTCGATGTGGCCTCGGCTGCTGCAATCGATGCCTGGGCGACCATTCGCCCCGATCAAGAGGATCAGTTGTTGGCGCTGGCTGATCAGGGTGATACCCGCTCCATGCTGGGGCTAGCCTATATCCGACTGAACCCAAACGAAGGCCGGTTTGACCCCAAGGCAGCCGTGTCTTTCCTACAGCGCGCCGCAGATGCGGGGTCGCCCGAGGCGCAGTTTGAACTGGCCAAACTTTTTGAGCGCGGCACCGGAGTCACGGAGGATCACACGCGTGCACTGGTACTGTATCGGGCTGCGGCAGAACAGGATTTTGCCGATGCGATCAATGATCTTGGCTTTTTGCATTATCAGGGCGGTCTGGGACTGCCGGCGGATCCGCAAAAGGCGCTGACTTTCTTTGAGCGCGCCGCCGATCTGCGCCACCCGCAGGCACAATTCAATTTTGCAGCGCTAATCGACGATGGGCTGATCGCGGATAAGGGGCCCGAAGACTCTGCGTACTATCTATATCAGGCCCTTAGGTCGGGCAGCTCAGATGTGCTCAACCTGCTGAGCGACCGGCCGACCATGTTCACCGATCAAACCCGCAAGGCCCTGCAGGCCAGGCTAAAAGAGAACGAATTTTATCAAGGCGCAATTGATGGAGATTTCGGCCCCGGCACCCAACGCGGTATTCGCCGGGCTTATGGCATCGAAGAATAGGCTCAACACCCATCACGGCAAAACCACCAGTGCTGCTTAGAGGAGTTTACAGTTTACCTTCGGCAAGCCATTGATCCAACTGGCGACGGCTGATTTCAAAATGCATGCTGTCTTCGCGCCGGAATCCAGCGCCCCACACCCAGCCTTCGGCGTTGAAGAAACCAGCTATGATGGTCAGGCCTAATTGAGTTTTCCCATCGGTGAAGTTATCCAACTGCCCGTCGATGTTCAAATCCACTGCCAGCCCATAGCTGTGCGTCGACAATGAATTCTGCGTGCCCCGAATTCGACGCACACACAGTGCGCCGGCGGTATTGATGCGGTCGTACAGGTCCGGATCAGCGGACTGGATATTTTTAAATACAGCCTTCAGACTACTGATCGCCGGCTGCAACATACTGACGCGGATCGGTCCGACCTGTTCAGTGACCAGCTTTTCCTTCAACTCGGGGTTGGTCATCGGTTGGCACTGATCATTGAGATCTTCGCGCGGGCGCCCCAGTTTCTCAGACAAATATGACCCACCAGCCACCTGCAGACCATTGTTTACATTCAATCGGTCAGCAATCAGCACTACTTGGGCGTAATCCAAGTCTGCACCGGGGGTCTGATCCCAGATTGCCCGTTCGCCCTCAGCATCTGAAACGGCTGCTGCGCCGCCACCCCCACCGACGGGCAAGCGCGCAACCTCGCTTCGCAATTCCGACAACCGCCCCTGCAGGTCCTCAATCTGTTGACGCAGCATTTCGATTTCGATGCGGGCAGTGGAATCCACTGCGGCACCCTCAAACCCTTCATCGGACAGCGTCCACTTCAGGGCAAACCAGATGCCTGGCAAAAGCATCAGGGCGACGGCAATGATAATGGCTGGTATAACGCGCATGGGACCCTCTAATTCAACAGGTGCAATTCAGCCCGTTCCGGCACGGCGAGTAAAGCTTTTCGTGTAAGTTCGGCGAATTTCCTTATCTTTGGAAATGTCAATCACCCCGTCAAAACCATTGGCAGCACCCGGGTGGTGGTATAGGCTGAAGTCTGTAACTGGTTTTTTTATAAAGGGGGGGGTATGTTGTGATCCGTCTCAACGTCCTATTTGTTAGCCTTTTGGTCGCAGGCCTTGGAGCCGCACCGACCGTCTTTGCGCAAGATGCCGAAGAACTATCGGTGGAAGAACTCACCGCAGTATTCAAGCAGCAAAAGACCCGTGGGCTAGTTATCGTGCCAAACACCGCGACGGATGCGGCGGTCGATGCGACCACCGAGGAAACGGCGACTGTTGCCGCTGTGGATGCAGACGAGTACGAACCCGTTGACCGGCAATCGCAGGTTAACGTGCAAATCTCGTTTGATTTTGACAGCGCCGCTCTGCGCTCTGATCAGCAGCCGAAACTGGTCAATATGTGCAAGTCGATGCAGCTGCTCGAAGGTACCGTGTTCCAGATCATTGGCCATACTGACAGTTCCGGCTCAGCGACATATAACGAGCGCCTGTCCTTGCTACGCGCGCAGGAAGTACGCCGCCATCTGGTCTCCGCCTGCGGTATTGATGAGACCATGCTGAAGGCAATAGGCATGGGTGAAACCGCGCCGTTTGATGGTGACGATCCACGCGCTGACATCAACCGTCGGGTTGAATTCCAGGCTCTTGGCTAGGCTCTTGCGCAATTTTCACGCTGCACTTGCGTCCGGAGGGGCGCCATGATGGACTCGCGCCCCGGCGATTTGTTTCAGCCCGGTGACCTGCTCAACAATACCTATCGCATCGAGATCCTGCTGGGCCGCGGCGGCACCTCGGATGTCTATAAGGCACGTTCGGAGATTTCTGGAAATCTGGTGGCGCTGAAGGTTCTGAAACAAGAATTGGCCGGCAACGAAGATTTCACTGTGCTAATGGCCCGCGAGGAAAACATTCGTGAGATCCGCCATGACGCTGTGGTGCGTTATTCCGAAAATCACCGCACCCCGGATGGTCACATCTATCTGCTAATGGATTTCATTGATGGGCCAGGGTTGGACAAAAAGCTAAAACAGGGGCCGATGGCAGCCGAGGATCTGCTGATTGTTTGTCGTCGTGTGGCCGAAGGTCTGCAAGCAGCGCATGCCAGCAACATCGTCCATCGCGACCTGAGTCCCGATAATATCATCCTGCGTGGCGGCGACCCTGCGCAAGCGGTGATTATTGATTTTGGCATCGCCAAAGACACCAATCCCGGCGCGCAAACCATTGTTGGCAATGAATTTGCTGGCAAATACTCCTACGCCGCGCCGGAACAGCTCAGCGGCAATACCGATGCCCGTGCGGATATCTATGCCTTGGGCGCACTGCTGCTGGCCAATTTCCGTGGTGCCCCCCCTAATCTGGGCGCCAACCCGATGGAAGTGGTCGAGAATAAACAGAAACCACTTGATACATCCGGCGTACCGCAGCCGCTGAAAAGTCTGATTGGACGCATGTGTGAACCGGACCCGGACCAGCGTCTTGCCAGCGCCACTGCCGTTTTAGATTATCTTGATGACTTGGAGTCAGGGACGCCTCCCTCTCAGGACGCCCAAACACCCAAGCCAAACGACGAAGCCACGGTGATTTCCTTTCCGACGCAAAAAACCGCAGTCAGCCCCCCTGCCCCTGAGAAATCACGCTCTTCGCGTGGGCCACTGTTGGCGGTTGGTCTAAGCGTTGTACTGATTGCGGCGGGTACTGGAGGATATCTCTCTGGCCTGTTCGATGGTTTTCTTTCACCCGCATACCCGTCGGCGGACCCCTATACACTGATCGTCGAAAAGACCCCGGGTGGAGTGGCGCAAGCGGTTGGTTATATGCCGTCCGAAAACACTCGCGACGCCCTGACCGCACTGGTGAGCGACGCCGAGGTGACACTGGCATCGGGCAAGATTTCCAGCAGTTGGGGCGAAGACGTGATTGCCAGCCTGCAGCCTCTGCAAGACCTTGAAGAATGGCGTTTCGTGGTCTCTAATAACAAGGCAAAACTAACCGGAACCACTGCGGATGCCGCGCTTCTGGCGCGATTGAACGCGGTCTTTGGAAGTGGGTTGCCTGGCACGCTCGAGGGCAAGGTCGATATCTCTTTTGTGCTGCCAGTCCTGCCCTTTGCGAATGTCCGCACGGTATTACAGGACAACAGTGATTGTGGGCCGCTTTCAACCCCTTCGGCTGGTTCAGTTGACGGTTATGGCCCGGAGGATGCGATTACAGTGACCGGTCGGGTGGCCGAAACCGCAACGCGGGTTGGCCTGTTTGATGCGCTGCGGGCAATGGCCGGAGATCGCCAAGTTGTGCTGGACCTTGAAGTTCTGAATCCCAGCCTCTGCCTGATCGAACAGCATTTGCCGCGGGCGCCAACGGGTGCAACCTCAGTCGCTTTTATCGTCGGGGATCGAAATGAGCCTAATCCATCGGGGCGGTTCTTTGTTGGCGAAAACCCGGTAATTGATGTGGTCTTGCCCGCCGAGATGACCTCGGGGTATTTGACAGTCTCCATTCTGGACGTGTCCGGAAATGTGTTTCACTTGCTGCCCAATATCTCTCGACCGGATAACTCGGTCGAGACTTTGCGTAAAGGGCGCAATGGTGAGGTGAAAGTTCGAGTAGCCTTTGGGCTGGACGCTGCTTCAACCGGGGGGGGCATTGCCTTTCGGGTTGATGACAGCTCACTTGGTAAAAGCAAAATTCTAGTGCTGCATTCCTCCGCACCTTTGTTTGATGGAATGCGACCAACCTCGGAAAGTGCGGTGGGCTTTGCTGAAGCACTGCAAGTCAGTTTTGAAGCAGATTCTGGTCGAATTCTTTCTCTGGACAGCCGGATTTTGATCACCGCGCGGCCCTAATCCGGAAAATTCGAATTTTCCGGGACTTACATTACATCCACTACAATGGCTGAGATGTTATCGGCTCCACCGCCAGTCAATGCAACCTGCACTAAACGTTCCACTACGGTTTCAATTGGGGTGGTGCTCAGGATGTCCTGCAACATGTCAAAGGTGGCATATTTGGTCAGCCCATCAGAGCAGATCAAAAACCGGTCTCCTGACAGCGCTTCGCCTCGGATCTTATCCAACTCCAGCACATCTCCAACGCCCACCGCGCGGGTGATGGCATTGGACTGCGGGTGCTGTTCAGCTTCGTCCCAGGTCATCCGCCCAGACAATACATATTCAGCCACTGATGAATGATCCGTGGTCAGCATTTCAATCAAACCATCCCGCAGCCGGTAAATACGGCTATCTCCAGCCCACAACCCGACAAAATGCCCATTGGCCATCATCAGCGCCACCACGGTTGCACCAATCACTCCTGACCCGCGCGCTTCAGCCTCAGCCCGTATCATCTGGTGTGCCCCTAAAATAGCACCGCGCAACGCATGCATGCGCGCTGTTGGGTCTAATCCCACTGGAATCATTGCTGCAGCATCAGCCACGGCTCGGCTGGCAAAATCCCCGGCTTGGTGCCCACCCATTCCATCTGAAACCAGCCAGATGTCATGTTCCGGCAACGCGAGGATGGAATCCTCGTTTACTTTCCGCTTTAGCCCAACATGAGTCTGCACCGTATAGCGGTAATTGTGAAACTGGCTCATAACGGTCGTGCCTCGCTCCAGATTGGGGCCGCAACGTCAAACAACCCAACAGACGCTTTGCCACTGGGCAATCCCTTAGTGATCATCAATCTCGGCACTCCGTCCAAAATTGCAGTCCATAGGCTGGCGTCTTTGACCTTCTGATCCAGCAGTTCTCCGGCCAACAGGCTGGAAAGGGCTGCCGGGCTGCTTGCTCCGGTCATCACCATACAGCCCTCGCCGCCCCGCAGCGGAGAATGCGCGCGCTGCGTTGGCACCACATACTTGGCCAGATCCTGTGATAGTTTTTCCTGCGTCATGTTGTCCTCCAATGAGGCGAGAGCCAGATCCTCAAGCTGCTCGAACAATGCCGTCTCGCCCAGATGATCCAAAGCCGCGGGCCCCGGCGTCGGCAGCGCCGACATGAGTGTCAGCGGAAACCGCCGTCCAACCCGATCAACCGAAGGCATCAGCACTCCGATCACCTTTTCAGGCCCGGCCAATCCCGGTGCCAATGTGAACCGCCAGATCGGCGCCGACATGTAATAGCCATCCCAATAGGGGCCATGCGCCGCCTGCCCGGCCAATAGCACTCCCTGCAACCATGCGTCCCAAACACGGACAAAACCCGGCGGCGGCCCTACCCGAAAGAAATCGCCAACCGAGGGCATCTTGCCAAATGCTCCAAACCCCATCGCCATCACATCGACTTGGGGCAGTTGAACTTTGCCATGGCCGGTAGGGCAAAAGGGTTGATGACGGAACCAGATTGTAGCTCAAACAAGGCCAGCCGGCCGCCAACACGGAAATTCACCCGCCGTCGGTCCGACACGTTGGTCCGACGCACTTCAGCCGAGTCGAGCAGGCGGAACCAAGCCCAAGGTCCATCTCGCGACATGGTGTTCTCCGCGTCGCGTTTTTTCGGCGACAAAGTGATCCGAGCCAGTCCAACGGATCCGGGCCAAGTTACCGCGACCGGAGTAGGCTGGCCCGAGCGGTGACCATAGGCAACCTGCACTCCATCGATTTCCAGCAGCACATCTTTTGCCTTGGGATCCAGTGCCTTGGGTGTGATCTGAAATTGCACGGCAGGCGTTGGACCCGCCGCAAAGAAAGCATCACGAATTTCGGAGGCATATTGCATCTGCACCAATACCGCCGGGCTGATCCCCAGATCCACATCGTTGACCCGCTTCCAGGTCCAGGGACGGCTGCGAGTATCGACGTATTTCGCCAGGTTCTCGTTAAAGAACCCGTCAATCAACCCTCCTGGTGAAAACAGCTTGGCAAAATCCGCCATCGCCACATCCGCCTGTGCACGTCGGTTGAAAGGGTAGCGATTGTCTAGCGCCTGCGTGCAAAATGGCAGTACCGAGGCTTGCCAGCGTGCATTGATCGAAGCCCGAGTGCCTTCGGAAGTAATCCCGGATGAACCCGTTGAAATCTGCGAGGCCCAGCGTTGTACAGGCCCGTCAGCCCGTGCTGCCGATTGCTGGAACTGCAACAATGCCTCGCCTCCCGTGGCGACGCCACTAAACGACATTTTGTTCAGCTCTTGATAAACTAGCTGCAGGGACACCATCAGATCATCCAGTTGCGAGGGTTGCTGTTCAGGCCGCTCCACTAGATTGTGCAACCATTGGAACCTCTCTTGCACGTAAGATCCCGGCGGTTTGGGTGCTACGCCTCCGCCGTCTTCGGCGGATTTAACCAACGCCTCCATCAGGATCTGGCCCTGAATCGACAGGTTTGACCGCGCTTCGATAGCAGCCACCTGAGATGCACCACCCGACAGCGCCGAGGTATCCAGGGTGGAGCGATCCTCAGCCAACCGGGTTTCCTTGGACACTTCGGTCAGGATGTTCACAATCGGAGAAGTGGGCCCGGACAATACATTGGTGACCTCAACGGCGTGGCTTAGCGATTCCAAGGGGATGATATCGACATCACCCAGCATGGTGTCATAGCGGGTGATGTAATCGTTATAATATAGATCCAACACGTCGCGGCTCAGCGCCAGAAGTACCGAATTGCTCTGCTCTTCTTCGCTGCGCTGACCCAGAACCCAGGCTTCGCGTTGCACCCTTTCAGCCACGCTGACCGCCTCGGGCAGGAACACATTGTGAAAACCGTCATAAGTATAGATGCCCTCGATCCCGTCGTTCAGCTGCTTGCCAGAGCTGCGCACCAGCACCCGTTTCACCGAAGGGCCGCCGACATCGGTCAGACGCCATTTCGGCAGGCTGGTAGCGGCGTTGGAATTGACGATGCCATTATAGACCCGCTGCGCCAGCGGTAGCTCTGATAGGATGCTTTGCACCTGCTCAATCAGGGGGCCATTCAGCGCCACCTCCTCCATTGGCTGTGACAGCAGCGCGGTCAGATGATCCGACAGATCGCTACGCAATTGCGCCCGGGCAATGCCGGGATAGGCCACCAGCTCCCAGTCCAGCCGCATCCATTCCTTGATCAGATCCTGGTTCATCGGTCCTTGCAGACCCAGCATCAGATAGATTTTCAGCGCCTCATACAGCAGATCCGAGTTGTTTATATTTCCGGAGATCTGCTCTTCCAGCCGCACCAGCAGCCGAGGCAGCAATCGTTGGTTCAGCGCCGATCGATAAGTCTGCGCCGCCTGAGTGCCGATCACTTCGCCTTGATACAGGCCATAGGTCATCTCGCGTTCTGGTTCGGGGTCGGAAAGAACCGGATTGGCAGGCAGATCCCGCAGCAGATTCAAGGCTGCAACGACTGGCACCAGATCGGTGTCCCCCACCGGGCTGGGTGGCAAAGTTGCCGCTGCCGCCTGATAGGCCGCAACCTGTTCTTCAGCTTCTTCGATCAGCTCGGCATTTTCCAGAAACGAATTCACCCACAACCCGCCAGTGGTCATTGCCACCAAAATGGTCGCGGTGATCGCCACCCGACGGGTCCAACGATAGCGGCGCTCGACCTTGTCATCCGCTGACACCAATCCGGCCTCCGGGAACATCACGCCCTCAAACAGGCGGGTCAGGAAGAATGATCGCCCGGTCCCTTGTCCGGTGCCAATTGCCTGACGCCCAATGCCAAAAGTCTGCGCCATACCTAGCATCAGCCGGTCAATCGGAGTGCCTTCTTGGGTGCCCGAGGTGAAATATATCCCGCGCAGCATCTGACGTTGGTCGTACCGATTGTCCTGAAACACCTCGTTCAGGAAATCCCGCGCAACTGTGCGAACCGAGGCCACCTGAGATGGGAAACCAGCCACCAGCGCCCGGCGTTGATGATCAGTCTCACCCTGCATCTTCTCCAACAGCTGTGCATTCAGCTGCCCCAGCAACAGGGCAAACTCTTCATCGAACCGGGCAATTGGCGCATCGTCTTTCTTGCCTTTGGGCAAAGGTAGAGTGAACCCCCAGACTTGTTCGCGGTCTTCCTTGCCCAATGTATCATGAAATTCGCTGAAACCAGCGATCAGATCGGCCTTGGTAAACAGCACATAGACCGGGAAACGTACGCCCAGCCGTTCGCGCAGCTCCGATAGTCGCCTTCGCACAGCCTGAGCATGACCCTTTTGAGTCATCTCATCTTGCAGCGACAGATCCGACAGTGAAATCGCAATGATGGCGCCATTGATCGGTTGACGTTTGCGGTACTTTTTCAACAGCCCCAGAAAGCCGATCCAGGCAGCATTGTCCGCCTCGGCATCGCTTTCCTGCGTGGTGTAACGGCCGGCAGTATCAATCAGCACCGCGTCATTGGTGAACCACCAGTCACAGTTGCGCGTGCCGCCCACACCGCCGATTGCTGCCTTGCCCAGCTTATCAGCCAATGGAAACTGCAGCCCCGAATTGACAATCGCCGTGGTTTTCCCGGCACCCGGAGGCCCGATCATCACGTACCACGGCAGATCATTCAGATGACGCCGCCCGTTCTTTGATTTGCGCAGCTCAATCATCGCCTGCTTGAATTTGCCACGCAGCTCGCCAATTTCCTCGGCCAGCACATCGTCTTCGCTGGTGTCTACCGCCTCGGCGATCTCATCGCTCATCGCCCGGTCTTTGCGCCGACGGCGCCAGAAGATGAAAATGATCAGGCCCAGGAAAAACACCCAGATCAACGAAATGGTGACAACCCGCGAGGTGACACTGTCAAAGGGTCGCCATTCCTCGCCGCCGATAAAGGGAGCAAAGAACCAGACGCAGGCGGATAGGGCCACTGCAAAAATGATCATCAACGAGTAAATGGATTTAAATAGTGGAACGATATACCGGCGGATCATTGATCATTCTCCTGCACCCATAAGACTTCGATGCGGCGATTACGGGCGCGACCCTCTCGGGTGCCATTGTCAGCTAACGGTTCATTGTCGGCGCGACCTTCGGCAGATAGTCGATCCGGGTCACTCAAGACGTCAGCCATTCCTGCCATTACCGACTTGGCACGCGCCAGCGACAGATGCATGTTTGACGGGAACCGGGACGAGCGAATGGGCACATTGTCGGAATGCCCCACCACAATCAACGCGCCTTTTTCATCGTTCAGCGCCTGCGCCAACCGGTTTATCCGTGGTCCGAAATCAGCCTGCAATTTGTCTGACCCCGATCCAAACATTCCGGTTCCTGCAACGCGGATAATCAGCGTGTTACCCTTTTGGAAAACCTCGATGATACCCTCTGCGATCTCTGGCTCTAAAAATCCCGAAACCTTGGCAACTTGATCGACAACAATCGGCGCGGGAGGTGTTGGCGCAGGAGGCGGTGCTCGCCGCTCCAACTCGGCCACCGGGCCAGAGTCGACAATTGACAACTGGCCAATCACCCGTTCCGTTTGGTTCGACAGCGCCCAGGACAACCCGACGAATTGCATCCCCAGCAACAGCGTGGTCACTGTCAGCGAAATCCAGATCAAACGCCAGGCCGACAGTGCCTTGAACGGCTTCTTCAACCCTTGCCAATGCGGTGCAAGATCGCGCTCCACCGGCCCGCGTTGAGCCCGGATGATCCGCGCCAGCGCACCACGAATTTGCATGTGTTTTTCCAGGCCGCCCTGTTCAACTCGCAGCCGCCCCTCGAACCCCAGCGACATGCACATGTACAGGAACTCCAGCATATCAATATTGCCACCCGGCTCTTTCTCCAGCCGTGCCAGAAGATCATAGAAGCGGTCGCCACCAACAGTTTCGCGATGGAAGGTACCAACCATCGACTGCAAACCCCAACTGGATTGGCCACCCCATGGCGTGTTTAGCACCACGTCATCCAAAGTTGCGCACATGGCATAGCGCGCGATTTTCACCGTCTGCGCCGCGATGCCAGCCTGCAAGGCGCGGTTTTCAAACCCGCGCACCTCGGCCACCACGCTTTGGCGCAGTTTGTCGGGGTCCATATGCTGGGCGCGATTACGAATGCGACTGATCAGCGCAAACAAGGTCGAGGCACAGGCGGTTAACTGATTCATGCCCGTCATCGCCAATTGCGTGCTCTTGCCCGACGGCGAGGCCTGCGCAGGTGCCGCCGGGGTCGCGGCCTGTGGCACTCCAAAGGCGTCACTCCCCGCAGCAGATGGTATTGCCGCAGGCTCTGACACAGGTTGCGGCGTTGCCGTCCGTCGGCCACCCGGATTCGGTCTGATCACCGTTTTATCGGTGTCATTTGGTTCCGCAAACGGGTCGTCGAAATCGCCCATGTTTTAATCCCGTTTTAAGTGTTGCGAATGGCCCAAAGTTCCATCTTCAGCCCCGGAAATTGCCCTGAAACATGTACCGCGATCCCACCCGAGGTGGTCATCTTGCCCCAATACGGGCTGTCGCCGTCCATTTCAAAGTACACGACACCGGCATGATAAGGAATCTGCCGTGGAGCCACCGGCAAGGGCCGCAGCGTGATCCCCGGCAGCGCCGAGTTGACCAACTGGCGGATTTCCTCGACCGGACCGATCTTGGCCTGTCCGGCAAAATGGCGGCGCACGTCTTCGGCGGGAATGTCGGCGTTCACCGCCAGTACAAATCCGGCATTACCCAGCAGCTTACGGTCGGCAATAACCCCAACCGAGATACCGTATTTGCGTTCCTCCAGCTTGATCGCAATCGCCGTCTGTTCCAGCACCGAGCTAAGGTATTGCCGCAATGTGCGGATGACCGGCGCAAAACAACTGCTCAGGTTGTCATGGGTATAGGGCGGGAATTGTGGCACCTGCTTATCCGTCGACATCAACACCGACAATTCGCCGGTCAGTGACGCGCAGGTGACAAAGAACCTCTCGGGGTGCAGGTTTTCGATCTGCGCCATATGGCGCACCACCGGCAGCATTTTGTTGACCACCATCAACAACATGAAGTCCGACACCTCGGCCGCGCCACGGGTCGCACCACCTTCGGCCAACCGACCCGACAGCGCCTCCATGCGGTGAGCCAACAGTCCCTCCAACTCGCGCAGGAAACCCGTTAGCGCAGGAGCTGCACGTACATCGGTGCACGATGGGATAAAGGCCTGATCTAGGATGATTTCCTTATCGGCGCGTACTTCAATGATGCGGGCGACGGGCACTGACAGCCGGTCCGCCAGATCATCCACCTCAAGCGCGAATTGCAAACGCATCTTGCCCACGTCCAGATCGACCGGCTTGCGCTCGCTGCTGGTGACGTCGCTGACTTCCTGCTTGGCCGGGCGCAATCGGCTGGCAGACATTTCCGCGCCAGACAGATCCACCTCGGCAGCACCTTGGCGGCGTTGCGGCACGGTCAGATAGACGATGCAATCCTTGATCGTGGTTGGTACCTCTAACGCCGGGGGGTGCGGATCAACCATGGGCACCCGAAATACGGTGCCATCATGGGTCAGGCCTTCGCAGCTTTTCAGCGCAAACTGACCCACTTTCAGGGCCTCGTGGTCGATCTCCAGCCCATTCACGCCCCAAGCATAGGGGCGCATCCGACGCGCCAACCCAGTGACCAGAGCCTCGGTATAGCGATCCGACTGCTGGAAATGGTGCGGCTGCAAAAACAACCCCTCGGTCCAAAGCACTTTGCTGTCCCAGGACACCTGGCTCTCCTCTTTCTAGTTCAGCGCATGCGCGCTGATTAATCTTTTAACCTGTCCAGTTGCTGCTTGTAGGCCCGCGCAAATTCGCGGCTGAACAGTTCGTGAAAATCGTTTTCAGCCTGGTCCGAGATCTCGGAATATAGCTGTTCGTAGACGTCCCAGTATCGTGCCTTTTTACCCTTCAGCAGACCGCTAATGCCGCCTTTGTCCTGAATTTGGGTCTCTAGAACCTTGGGGTCCAGCCGCGCCAATACACCTTTCAGCGCGGCCTCCATGCCGGTCATCATCGCAACTTCATGGGCTTTGATGTCATTCAGCGCCTGCTCGGCAGCGCTTTCCGGACTCAAGTAACCCTTGGTTGCAGGGCGCACCATTGCTTCGATTGCCTGTTCCGGCGTGATCGAGAATTTCAACGGGTTGTTGCCACCGGCAGAAATCATCGTCTGTTCGATGCGGAACTCGGATTTGATCGAGGCGCGGGTCATCAGAATTTCGCGCAGGCCCGTGATCAGTGTTCGCATCACCCGTCCCATGCGGGCCAGCGCGTTCTGTTGTTCTTCGGCCTCTAACTTCAGGTCCTCGGCCCCCAAGCCACGCAGAAACGCATCAATTGCAGCCGCTTGTTCTGACGGATCCACCGGCACCGGAGCGGCCTCCGCATCCTCAATAGGTGCGGCAGGTTGGGTCGGTTCGGAGTCAGGCTTTGAGACCACTGGCGGCGGAGGCGGCGCGGTCATGACCCGTTCAAATGACGCATCCGCAGAGGTCGGCGTTGGCGCCCCACCTATTCCGGACAAAAAGTCATCATCCCAATCGTCCGGGATCGCGGCGGCGGGTTGCGCCACCTGAGGCTCAAAAGCATCCTGCGCCGAGGGGTTGTGCGTGGGCAGGCTTGCTCCCTCGCCTTCGCGCCCATCTCTGGATTTTTGAAAAAACGGATCTTCGTCCTCACCCATAGGCGGCAGCAGATCATCGATCGGATCCACGGGATTAATTTGCGATGGGCCGGTGGGTGTTGGCGTGCCCAGCAGATCATCCAGAAAATCCCCGCCCGGCCCAACATCATCCAACAGCTTCATTGGATCCGGCGCATTTTCCGCCATCCCATGCGAGGCCGGGGCCTGTGCTGCCGGGGCAGCGATTAAATCACCCACCTCTGCCAGCTCATTGCGGATCTCAACAACCATCTCGTAGTTGCCGACGCATAATACATCGCCATTGTTCAACGGGGTTGGGGTGCGGCCCAGCGGGATCTTGGAGTAATTCAGAAAAGTGCCGTTCGAACTGAGATCGACCACCACCACATTGCCGTTGTGGTCCTCGATCACACAGTGGGTGCGTGACAGCAATTGGTCCGGATCTGGCAACACCAGATCATTGCTATCGCCCCGCCCCACGGTCAGGCTGGGCCCGCGCATTGGCACTGGTGCCGCATCACCGGGCATGGAGCCAGAACTTTGGAATTTAAGTGTCACGGCCATATGTGGCGTTATCCTCCGACCAATACAGTAAACTCACCCTTTACGATTGGACCTCCACAGGCCGCATTGTCCAAAACTCGGGCAGCCGGCAGACTGCATATCAAGACAGTTGCTGAGCCTTTGATGATTGGATGCGGCGGTACCGCCAGACACATATCAGTCAGCCGTGCAGCAGGTAGTTTTCCCACCAGGACAGTCACAGCACATGGCGGCATGATCGGGATCGGAACAGGCAGTACCGGCGGAGGCGGTATAGATGGCAACGTACAGGCGTGCAGGTCCGTTACGCGTGCTTGGGGCATTCCCATAGTCAAACTCCTCCTCGTTACTCGTGGGTTTCCAGGGACTGAACCGAGTCCGATTGCCCATTACCACCGCGCCCAATATTCAACGCGCGCTCGACCAAAACACGGCCATGCTGTTCAAACTTATCAGACAATTCCGACAAGGCTACCATATTCATGGCAAAAGCCGCAGTTTCCGAGGCGCCGGCTGGCGCCGGATATTGCTTCAGCTCTCCCGGCCCCAAGGTGCCGTCACAATACAGCACCGCCAACGCACAATTCACCGTGTCGTCGTCAACATAGGCGTTATCCATCGATATCCGCGCCGCATCCCGGTTGTCTTCCGAGGGTTCATAAACCCAGGCCTCGGAGGCGGTCAGCGACGGTGGGTCCTTGTCAGATCGTGGCCCGATGTAATCGCGCGCTGCCATGCAGGCCCACCAAACCCGCTCCCGAGGTGGCAGTAATATGGCCAGCAGCCGCAGAAGATCCACCAGTGCGCCTTTGTCGGACAGCTCTTTCAGCACTTCAGAAGCACCGGCTGTTGGTGGCGCTTCCAGCGGCGTTTTCAACAGAACATTTGCCTGCGATAGCAATTTGGCCACCGGGTCTGTTGGCATTTTTACCAGGTCATTAAACATCGTCGTCATCTGTCCCACCTAGTTTATTAGCGTCAGGCCGCCCTTGAGGGTCAACATGCCGTCACCTTTTACCGTGGTCATCGGCGCTTTGGCCTCAACCATCGCGGTGCCTTCGATCTTGATCATTGGCCCTTTGATCGTCACCCCTGAATTATCGATCTTAATCGAAGATCCGCCAACCGTAAGCAAAATTTCAATGGCGGCCGTCATCTCGATTTTTCCGGCGCTGACATCCACCGTCATATTGCCGGTCTTCACCGTAGTTGTGTCATTGCCGGTTATTGTCTTGGTGTGCTTGCCCTCAATGGTTTGGGTCTTGTCAGTCTTGATTTCAATTTCCTGACTGCCAGTCTCGATTGTGAAATAGTGATCCCCCTCCAGTAGCGTCTCGGTCACATGCTGTTTGACCACCTTGCTTTCGCAGCCGTCTTCGTCATGCCCGCCAGCATCCACCTCGTCCAAACCAATGGTCACCACAGACTTATTCTTGACCAACCTTTGATGATCCTTCTGCGCCTGAATGCGCATCAGTTCCTCACCTGTCTTGTCCTCGAACATCCACTCGTTATAGCCGCCGCCCCCTTTCGATGAATTGGTCTTGAACCCCATCTGGGTCTGATCGTCGGGATAGGTATAAGGCGGCATGGTGTCCTTGTTGTACAACATGCCAGTGCAGATCGGGCGATCCGGGTCACCCTCTTCGAACTGGATCACCACTTCCTGTCCGATACGCGGCACCGCCACCATACCCCAGCCTTTGCCCGACCATGGCGTCACCACCCGCACAAAACACGAGGATTTTTCGTCACCTTGTCCTTCGCGGTCCCAATGAAACTGAACCTTGATCTGACCATGCTCGTTGGTCCAGATTTCCTCACCACCTGGGCCAGTCACTATGGCTGTATGCAACCCGGCAATCTCTGGCCAGGGCGTGACCAGCGGTGCGCGGAACTGTTCTTGTTTCTCAATCGCTCCAAAAGTCGCGGCATAGGCGTCGCCCTTCATCTCCTCGGGGAACTCCATGTTCTTGCCCTTGAGGTCATGACGCATCTCTTTGCCATCTTTATCCGACCTGCGCCGAGTCTCGCGCTCGGCAAAATCTCCGGCCACCTGCAGATAATGAATAGTGTCCACCACCAGATATTCCGCGTTGGCCTCCCGCTCGGGGTGGTTTTTGAGCTTGAAGGTATATCCCGTGCCCAAACTGCGCACACTGGACGCGCCGCGCCAACGTTTATGTCGGATCGCCTCAGCCTCCATCCGCACCCGCGCCTGAGAATCTCCCAGCCCCGAGTTTTTGCGATAATGGCCGGGGTAGTCATAAACCTCGTAGTCTTTGTGGTTATGGCTGCCTTTTTCGATCTGATTGTTGACCTTCAGATCTGCCGTTGGCGACAGGAAATCAAAGTCATTCAACGTCACCTTGCCCCGAGTCAAGATTTCCTCGCGCCCCCATTCGGCTATGTGATCCTTGCGACGACGATCCGCATCGTCACGGGGATGGAATTCCACCGTCGAGCTCCCATTGATCGGCGAATGCCCACTAATGCCATCACAGATGCACAGCTTTTCCGGCGCATTCTTGTCGCTGGTACTGTCAAAGTAATAGTAGATCCCCTCCTCCTCCATCAGGCGGCAGATGAAATCAAAATCGCTTTCCCGGTATTGCAGGCAATATTCGCGCTCTTCATAGCTCCCGCTGGTGCGGTCGCGGAAATCGCTGAAGCCGTGATCGTTGAACAACTGCTTGATCAGATCCAGCACGTTAATGTTCTGGAACACCCGACAATCCTGCGTCCGGGTCAGCAGCCAGAACCAAGGCCGCACCTCGGCAATGTAATGGCCATAGCCATCGCGCATTCCCAAATTTTCAACCGAGATGCACAGGCCAGAAAATTTCTGATCGGTGCCATCTTCGGTCTGCACATGCAGGTTCATTGTGTGACCCACGATCTGCTCCAGCTTCTCTGCCTTGTTCTTGGACTGGAACTCGACCGTGGTCTCGGTCAGCTTGCTCAGCCCTTCGCGCACAATCGCTCGTTTCAACAGCAGTTCTCGAGCCTTATAGCTGCCGGACATCCAGACCAGACTATGCTCATGTGGTTTACTTTCGGCCATGGCGCCTCCTTTCACCGGGGAAAACCGGGCGCAAAATAAATGTTAAATCCCTAAAATTTCTCATCACAAATCACCTAGTAAGGCGGCGAGTTCGGCATCCATGCCATCCTCATCGTCGCCATCATCGTCATCACCAAACCCGGCCAAAAGATCATCCAGATCACTGTCGCCGTCGTCATCGCCGCCAAGGTCCAGATCATCCAATCCCAAATCGTCCAGTCCCAGATCATCAAGGTCATCACCACTGTCATCATCTGCTGGGGCAGCCGCAGCTGCGGGTTTTGGATCAGGTGGCGACGGTTTCGGCGCCGGCTGCCCTGTCCAGGGCCCCAGGATCTCACCTCCGGCAAGCGACGCAAACGAGGTCAGACGAATTTCGTCGCGTCCCTTAACGGCCGAGACCGCCATGAATCCACGCTCTTGCGCCATGGCAATCTTGTCGAGATTGATGTTGCGCTCAGTACAGGGCAGCGCCACCTGATCACCAAAGCGATCGTTGACATAATGGAATGGGATGTCACCCAGCGACATGATCTGCCCCAATCCCATCGAGGCGCCGTTCTTCTTAAACGACCGCGCCAGCAGGATCGCCACCAGAACCACCGGATTGGCCCAAAGCATCCCGCGCAAGCCTTCAGCCTCAGTGAACTCCTCAAACTCAAATTCATAGATCGGCTCGCTCTTGGCACCATAGGGACGCCGCAGCATGAACCGTGGCGACACTAGCCCCAGATGCCCCGCCTCAGCCATACCGCGCAGGGTATCCCAGGCCCCCGTCACCACGCCGGGCAGTTTAGCCTTTTCCGTTTCCAGAAAAGCCGGTGAAATCGCACCAAAGAACGGAGCATCCACATGTGCCGCCACCCGCGCAAACCGACCCAACAATTCGGCATGCGGTGGCGTCTCTTCAAATTGGTACAACCCAATCAGCGCCGAATAGCCTCCGCGCCCGTTTTCCTCGTCCAGCGGTTCACCCGTCAGCAGTTTCACAAATCCGCTCTCGGTCAGATCGTCGACCATAGCCAGATCCGCCGCCAGTTCCTCGGCCGAGATGTCATAAAGCATCACCTCCAGCGTATCATCGACCTCAACCGAGCGGGCAATCAGGTCCAGTGTACGCCACTGTGCCTCAAGCGACTGAAACTCGGGGTGATGCAATACCATGCGCATCGCATCCGACAGTGCCGCATCGACAGCGCCTATCATTGCACTCACATCCGCATCAGGCAGCGCCCGGATATGCGGACCAACCACACGCGCCAGCAAATCCTGCACCGGCGAGGCCTCTCCCAACTGGTTTTCAGAATCGCCGATCAGCTGTTGAAAGGCACTCAGCCGACGATCTGCCGGTACCGCATTGCCACCCGATCGCGGCTTCGGAGGTTTGACGCGGGTGCCATGTTTCTCACCCCATGCGCGTAGTGTTTTAGCTGCATGATCTGCGGTGACGCCGCTTTGCAACTGTTTGCGCAGACCCACCAGTTCCGAAAATAACTCGACGTTTTCATACAGTTCGTCCGGGTGCAGCGCGTCCAAGTCATCCAGTTCCACCGACATCGCCGCGCCATCTTTGCCAATCGGCAGCAGCAATTCGGTGGCAAAGCTCTCGATCACATCCTCAACGGTATCAGGGTCCAATATCACCGCCTTGCGCGTAGCCAGATCATCGCCAGTCTCGATCAACCCCTTGGCGGCACGGCCTGAGAAATCGCCCAAGATCGCCAACCGGAACCGCTTGCGCTCCAACTTTTTCGGCTCAGGCCGATCCGCACTCATGGTGCCATAGGCAAACTCAGGATCCTCAGTCTGGGTCACCCCATCCGGAGCAGCGGTCGCGGCAATATCATCATCACCGCCCAGATCCCCCAGCAGATCGTCCAGGTCCAGATCATCATCACCCCCCGTCGCATCATCACCCAGCAGCGCGTCCAATTCGCTGTCGTCCTCGGTCAAATCACCCAATAAGTCGTCCAGGTCATCACCGCCGTCTGGTGCAACTTCATCGGCGGCATCATCCTCTAGCCCTGACAGCAACCCATCCAGATCATCGCCATCCTCGTCCTCGGTCAGATCCCCCAGCAAATCATCCAGATCGATCTCAGCTGCGTCAGAGGTGTCATCAGGCGCCAAGTCGGCTGTTTTTGCCAAATCATCATCGCCCCCCCCGTCCAGATCCGCCAGCAGCCCGTCCGAAATACCGTCGACGTCCTCCTCTGAAGCCTCAGCCGCATCGGATTCCAGCAAACTGTCCAGCGCGTTTGCTTGCAGATCTTGATCCGCTTCCTCGGCGACATCGTCCAATCCATCCAGCAGAGCAGACAGATCCGTATCTCCGTCATCGTCGGCAAGCTCATCGACCTCGACAGCTTCCAGACTTTCCAACGCATCTGCCGCACCGGTATCAATGTCATCTTCCACATCTAGCGCGGCGAGGTCATCCAGCACATCCGTGCTATCATCCTCAGGAACCTCGTCAATCTCAACCGCAGCCAGGCTTTCCAAAGCGTCGGCCGCACCCGTATCGACGTCCTCTTCCACTTCCAGCGCAGCGAGGTCACCCAGCACATCGGTACTGTCATCCTCAGGAGCCTCGTCAATCTCAACCGCAGCCAGGCTTTCCAAAGCATCGGCCGCACTCGTTTCGACGTCCTCCTCCATTTCCAGCGCAGCGAGGTCACCCAGCACATCGGTACTGTCATCCCCAGGAGCCTCGTCAATCTCAACCGCAGCCAAGCTTTCCAAAGCGTCGGCCGCACCCGTATCGATGCCCTCTGCCACTTCCACCGCAGCGAGGTCGCTCAGCACATCGGTACTGTCATCCTCAGGAGCCTCGTCAATCTCAACCGCAGCCAAGCTCTCCAAAGCATCGGCCGCACCCGTTTCGACGTCCTCCTCCATTTCCAGCGCAGCGAGGTCACCCAGCACATCGGTACTGTCATCCTCAGAAGCCTCGTCAATCTCAACCGCAGCCAGGCTTTCCAAAGCATCGGCCGCACCCGTTTCGACGTCCTCCCCCACTTCCAGCGCAGCGAGGTCACCCGGCACATCGGTATTGTCATCCTCAGGAACTTCGTCAATCTCAACCGCAGCCAGGCTCTCCAGAGCATCAGCCGCACCCGTATCGATGTCCTCTGCCACTTCCAGCGCAGCGAGGTCGCTCAGCACATCGGTACTGTCATCCTCAGGAGCCTCGTCAATCTCAACCGCAGCCAAGCTCTCCAAAGCATCCGCGGCACCGGTGTCGGCAATCTCAGCCACCTTCTGCGCTGCAAGAGCATCCAGAACTCCGGTGCTATCATCCTGAGAGACTTCGGCAATTTCCACTGCGGCAAGGCTTGCTAGTGCCGCACTCGAGGCATCTACCTCGAGCGTATCCTCCGGCGCGCGGGCGCTCAGACCGGCCAAAATATCACCGCTTTGGTCCACCTCTACCTCCGGCAGTTCGACACCACGCAGGCTGTCCAACGCTGTTGCCATACCGGCACCAGCATCCGGCCCGTCGGCGGACAAGGCCGACAACAGCGCAGTATCGCCGAGGATTTTTTCGATCAACGTCTCGGCGCCGGATTTGCCATCCATATAAGCCATCAGATTGCTCAACTGGCTGCGCGCCTCTAGCAGAGGTTTTAACGCATCCACCTTGGACGCAATTGCACCGGGTGAAAAATCAGACATCTTCTCAAACGTCAGATCAATCGCCAGGTTACCCTCGCCGGTCAGGGTGTTGGGCACCGTAAAGGCCGCCCGAGGCGCCATCCCCCGCATCCGCTCGTCAAAATTATCAACGTCGATCTCCAGGAACTTACGATCTGCTACGGCGGGTTGTTCAACCTTGGACTTACCCGTCAGATCGCTCATCACCCCCATGACAAAGGGAAGCTGAACCTTTTTCTCTGCGCCGTATAACTCGACATCATATTCGATCTGCACCCGAGGCGCACGGTTGCGAGCGATGAATTTCTGCGAACTATCAGCCATTAGCGCCTCCTCTGGCGTCCGCCAGTTCCGCCCTTAACGCACGAATTTCCTGCTTCAGCTCTAGCACATGTTCATCCACCACATCAGTTTCCGATTTCACCAATTCACGCAGTTTTTCAAACTCGGCTTCATCATCATCTTCCACCGCAGTCTGCATGGTGTTGACCAACAGACCAATGAACAGGTTCAGCACCGAAAACGCCGTGATGACGATGAAGGGCACAAAGAAGATCCAGGCCATCGGGTAGACCAGCATCACCGGTCGCACGATCCCCATCGACCAGCTTTCCAGCGTCATAATCTGGAACAGCGAATACAGCGACCGTCCAAGTGTTCCGAACCATTCGTCAAAGGCCGCGCCGTACATCAATGTCGCCATCACCGCGAAGACGTAATAGACAATCGACAGCATTACGATCACCGCGCCCATGCCGGGCAGCGCATCCAGCAAGGCCTGCACCACCGACCGCATCTGCGGCACCACCGACAACAACCGCAACGCCCTAACCACGCGCAGGCCCCGCAAGGCCGACAGCCCCTGTTTGTCGGGAAGTAGCCCAACCGAGACCACCAACAGATCAAAAATATTCCAAGCCGAGGCAAAGAACCGCCAACCATAGGCATAAAACTTAAGCGCCAGTTCCATCACAAAAATCGCCAGCACCGCTCGGTCAATCACCGACAGCAAACCACCAATTTGATCTGTCACCGTGGATGAGGTGCTAAGCCCCAGTGTGATCGCGTTGAAAATAATAACACCAAGAATACTGTTCCTGACGCTATCGCGCTCCACAAACTCGCGGGCTTTATCTTGGCGTGTAAGGGGTTGAGTTTCAATCATCGGTCTAATGTCTTTTGGCAGTGAACCAAGAGGCCGGCGCAACCGCCGCCCTCTCTCATCGCTTTATAGCAGCACGGGCTAGCCCAGCGTTGCCTCTAGCTGAGACTTGCCTTCGAGGGCGATTTCGTTGAACAGACCCAGTCCCGTATTGACGCTCTCAAGGACACTTTTTGCCCCAGCGAAGCCAACACCTGCACTGGCGCCAGCAAGGGTCAGGTTGACCACCGCCGGGAACACCCGATCAAAAATTTCAGCATATTTCGGGTTCTGCGCCGACAGCGCATCCAACATGCGTTTCAGCTTGGGCATATTGGTTTCAGCATTCGACACCCGTGTCATCATGTCTGAACAGCCGTTCAGTGCCTTGTCCAAACTGGCACGCGCCTTTTGCAGCTTGGCCAGAACCTTGCGCACCTCTTTGTCCGTTGACCCCTTCAGCATTTTGTCGAGCTTATCGCAAGCGGCCAGACCCTTGACGATTTGCCCCGACAATTTGCGCCCGGCAACGGCCAGCCCGGCGACCTTGTTGTCCCACAGACCATAGTTCGAGCTGCATTTAGGTAAGGTAGCCAGGAAGGGTGCATCAGTGCCCAAAATTCCCTTCAGCACCGAAGCACCAACTTCGGCGCCACCTTGGGTCTTTTTTTTGGCCTCACCTTGTGCATTCTGGTAGCGCTTCATCAGCGTATCCAGATCACTCTTGAGTACCTTCTCGACCTTTTCAGCATCGCGTGCCGCGTCCTGGATCTGTTTGGCCAGGGCCGCAATGCCGCGCACCAGACCAACAATCCCCAGCACCAATGAGGCACCACCCGTTGCCGCAGACCCAGCCACCGCAACCGCACCACCTGCCGTCGACAGCACACCAATGGTAATGTCGAGCCCGGTTTTGATTTTGTACTGCTTGTACTGTTTCTTGCTGGCGACAAACTTCTTCCAGCGCGCCTCGGGGATCTTTTCAAACACCGGCTGATACTTCGCAACCGCAGTCTTCATCTGCTTGGTCAGCAATGCGTCGATCTTAGCAACATCCTTGGGGTCACTGACCTTTTCATAAGCCTCGTCGAATTTACTGAGCATTCCGGCAATGTCAGTGATTAATCTTTGGCCCAGTTTTTCGGCATCTTCCGCCATATAGGCCGGTGTGACCAGATCATCCTCTGCCTCGAGCACATCAAGGATATCGTCGTTCAATTTCAGCTTCAGCTCATAACCTTTGAGCGAATTGATGTTCTTAGGCTTGGCTTTCTTCAATGCCTCGACACCGATGTCGCGCTTCCAGATCACCACATCCTTGCCGACCTTCTGCTTTGGCGCAGGTGCGGAGGATGCGTCCTTGGCGCGGGCAATTTCGTCCTTCAGCTTGCCTTCAAGTTCCACCTGTTTTTTCTGGATGACACCGGGGAATTTCTTCAACGCCGCGATGGTTTCGGCGTGGGTTTTCGCATCGCAGCAACCGATGGCCACAACGACCTTTTTCTTGACCTCCGACAGGGCTTTGAGCGACTTGGCCCAGTCCATCTGATCTTCGGCGGCCTCATAAAGGGTCAGAACTTTGCCCAGACCAGACGTCTTCATCGTCTTGGCCTTATTCTTCTTCCACCATTTATAATTCAGTTCCGGTACAGCGTTTTTCTTCATCGTCTTACCCCCTAAAAAATTGGCATAGTTGCCCACTCATCATTCGAAACTGTAAGAAAATTCTCCCTCTGCGATGTCGATACTGACTTTTTCGACTTCCTTGCCCTGCATCAGGCGACGCAGAAATTCGGCCGAAATGTCGGGCAACATGGTGTTGGTCACAATCGCGTCGATCATACGACCACCGGACTCCAACTCTTGGCAGCGTTCAACGATCTTATCGACCACCGCATCGGTGTACTCAAACGGTACGCCGTGCGATTCCATCACCCGTTTCTTGATCCGGTTCAGTTGCAATACGGTGATCTTGGCGATCATGTCCGGGCTCAGCGGATAATATGGAATGGTGACCAGTCGTCCCAGCAGCGCCGCCGGGAATATTTTTAACAGTGGATCGCGCAACGCCTTGTTGATGCCCTCAGGTTCGGGCAACAGATCCGGATCGCCACATAGATCCATGATCAACTCGGACCCAGCGTTGGAGGTCAGCAAGATCAAAGTGTTTTTGAAGTCGATCACCCGCCCTTCGCCATCCTCCATTACGCCTTTGTCGAAGACTTGGAAAAAGACCTCATGCACATCGGGGTGCGCCTTCTCAACCTCGTCCAGCAGCACCACCGAATAGGGTTTGCGCCGCACCGCTTCGGTCAGTACTCCGCCTTCGCCATAGCCGACATAGCCCGGAGGCGCGCCTTTCAGGCTGCTGACCGTGTGCGCTTCTTGGTATTCAGACATGTTGATGGTGATGACGTTTTGTTCGCCACCGTACAGCACCTCGGCCAGTGCCAATGCGGTTTCGGTTTTACCGACGCCGCTGGTGCCAGCCAGCAGGAACACACCAATCGGTTTGGACGGATTGTCCAAGCCGGCGCGGCTGGTCTGGATGCGTTTGGCGATCATCTTCATCGCATGGTCCTGTCCGATCACCCGTTTGGCCAAATGTTCTTCCAGGTTCAGAATGGTCTCGATTTCGTCGCTAAGCATGCGGCCCACCGGAATACCGGTCCAGTCGCCGACGACACTGGCGACCGCCTGATGATCGACAATCGGCAGGATCAGTGGGCTTTCGTCCTGTAGCGTTTCCAACTCGACGTTTTTGTCACGCAATTGTTGCATCAAATCGGCGCGGGCTTCGTCGTCCAGCGGGCTATCGCCTGCCTCATCTTCGCTTTCGGCAGGCGCATCGACCGGTGCAGCACCCTCTCTCAGTTTGGCGCGCAGGTCGAGGATATCTTCCACCACCGCTTTTTCCGCATCCCAACGCCCGTTCAATGTCTCCAGCCGGGCCTCTTCCTCTGTCTTGGCTGCCTCGGCATCGTCGCGCCTGCCGCCAATGTCATAGCCGGCGGTTTCATCACGACCAATAATATCCAGCTCGGTGGTCAGCGCCTCGATGCGGCGGCGACTGTCGTCAACCTCGGCCGGCACCGCGTGCTGGCTGATCGCCACTCGCGCACAGGCCGTGTCCAGCAGGCTGACCGATTTATCCGGCAATTGCCGCGCTGGGATATACCGTGCCGACAGGCTAACCGCCGCCTCAATGCCTTCGTCCAGGACCTGCACCCGGTGGTGTTTCTCCAGCATTGACGCAATGCCGCGCATCATCAAAATGGCCTTGGGAACCGAGGGTTCATCCACTTGAACCACCTGGAAACGCCGGGTCAGCGCCGGGTCTTTTTCGATGTATTTCTTATACTCGGCCCAGGTGGTGGCACCGATGGTACGCAGAGTTCCCCGCGCCAGTGCCGGCTTCAACAGATTGGCCGCATCGCCAGTACCCGCCGCACCACCCGCGCCAATCAGCGTATGGGTTTCGTCGACAAACAACACGATCGGCACGTCGCTGGCCTGCACTTCGTCAATTACCTGACGCAGACGGTTTTCAAATTCACCCTTCATGCTGGCACCGGCTTGTAACAGCCCCACGTCCAACATCAGAAGCCGTACATCCTGCAAGCTGGGCGGCACATCGCCGCGAGCAATACGCAGGGCGAAGCCTTCGACAATCGCGGTTTTACCCACCCCGGCCTCACCAGTCAGGATCGGATTATTTTGGCGACGGCGCATCAGCACATCAACGATCTGGCGAATTTCCTCGTCGCGACCAACAATAGGGTCTATGTCACCGTTCTTGGCCTGCTCGGTCATATCGGTGCAGAATTTCTCCAGCGCCTCACCTTTGCCCATCGCCGCCGGAGCCAGCGCATCCGATGCCTCGCCCGGAGCCGCGCCACCACCGGTGGTCGAGCCATCCTGCGCGCTCATACTCTCCTCGGGTGATCCATCGGTGGCAGTGTTGAAATTATCAGCCAGATCATCGGGACCAATGCTGGCCAATTCTGGCGAAATTCCAGTCAGGATATTGCGCAAAGCCGGAGTCTTGAGCATGCCCAGCAGCAGATAACCACTGCGCACCTGATTGGCCGAATACAGCAGTGAGCCCCAAACCCAGCCGCGTTCCATTGCGTCCATCAGGTGATCTGACAGATCCGAAATCGTCGAGGCGCCGCGCGGCAGCATGTCCAGGGACCGCGTCATTTCAGCAGCGATTTTGCCGGGATCCAGATCATAATGCGCAACGATCCGGTGCAGGTCGCTGTCCTGTCCTGCCAGAATCTGATGCATCCAGTGCCCCAGTTCGACATACGGATTGCCCCGCATTTTGCAGAAAACGGTTGCGCTTTCGACGGCCTGATACCCCAGCTTGTTCAGTTTACCGAACAGGGCCACACGGCTGATCTCGGTCATGTCAAATACCTCCCTCTAAACTCTTATCCTGTGCGGACCCAAGGCCCGGATACAGGTACAAATCATTAACATCCGGACGTTCAGCATCGGGGTCGGGGCGGCTGCCGATCCAGCTGGTGTGCCCTAGCCGTGTGCTGCCCCCCAGACTCGCACGTGGCACCTGATCGCCAGCCAGTACCAGATTGACGTCCCAATCCAGCACGTCTCCAACATATGACCGCACAATTGCGCGCAACCGAGTCAACGCCGCGCCGCCAGGTAACAGGCGTTCGTATTCCTTCAGGGTCAGCGGCCCTATCTGCAGGCGGAATTTGGCGCTGCGACTCCAGACTTTTTCACCGACACTGGTCGATTGCCCCAGCCCTCCGGCGCGACCCAATTGCCAGCGGTCATCCGGTTCCAGATCCAGCCAACTGCCAATGAACTCTTGCAACTTCACTGGCACATCAAAAAACGCCGACAGGATCGACACCAGTCCCTCGGGGTTGCGGGCTCCCTGCCCTAAATGCCCGGCAAAATGCAACTTGGCCAAATCCGGCATTGCATCGCGGCCCTGCAGTTTGTCGCCGTGGTACCCGGCCAGCGCCGCCACTTGCCGCGCCATCGGATCACCTGCCCGATCAAAACTCACCGCAGGCTGGCCTTGTCCCCAGGCCCGGTACAGCAAGCTCATCAACCGGTGCGTCAACATATTGGCAAAACCCACCAGCGTCGGATCACGGTGGTTGCGTTTGCGATCGCGGGCGTATTCGGTCAGGTGCAGCGGCAATGGACCCTGCGGACCAAACAGCCCAAAGAACCGATTTGTCAGCTGTGCAGGTTGATCCCCCTGGGGCGGTTTAAAGTCGGCAATGGTGCTCGGCGGAAAGGCCAGCTCGGCCTCTTGCCCCAGACGCAGTTTGTCCTGACGTGGCCGTCGGCTTTCGCCCAGGCGTGGAGCCTCGGCGTAATGGGCTTCCAACACTCTGAGCGCCTGAAAAACGTGATGTTTTCCAGGGTTCTCGACCAACCGGTCGAAATGGCTCAGATCATCCGGCCCAGACCTTTTTCGGGTCGCCATCGCGCAATTTCCCCACGTTTTTCAGTTGTAAGAACAGTTTCCGTAAATGAGTTGATAGTGGCATAGCGGCGCAAAAACCGCTCCAGAACCGCGCCAAGCGCATAGATATTGCTGCCTTCAAAAAAGCTCTCGTCAAAGCCCAGAGTGATCTCCAGTCCGCGCACCGCAGTGGACAGCACCTCGTCACTCATCCGCCGCACGATGGGGCGGGTCGAAATTGACACGATGCCCTCTAGCTGCTTTTCAGTGACCCGGTTGCCCAGCGGTGCATATAGACCCACCAGTTCGCGCAATGCCTCGGCGGAATTGCCCTTGCCGGTCTCGGTCACCGACACATAGTTCAGGCTCAGATGGGAAATCAGCCGCCAGGCGGTATCGCCCTGCGCCAGCGTTGGACGTGGACGGGTCGGCGACACTGGCAATGAGATCTTGGTGACTGGCCCACCTTCCGGCAGATGGAACACATTGGCATCCCCGGTGGCCAGCAACATCGGCAGATCGCGATTAGTGCACAAGGCCTTAACCGCCAGCTGCTCCAAATGTGGCGAGTACGGTGCTTGCGAGCGATCCACTAACGTCAGATAGGTTTCAGATCCCAGATACGAACTGCGCACCCCGCGCAAACGTTCCTTTTCTGAGCGCTGACGCATCCGGCGCTTGATGGTGTAATAGGCAGGAAATGTCTCGCCCGAGGCGGTGAAATCTGTAGCGGAGTAAAACGGGCGGAACACCACATCGTCCTCGCCCTCACCGCTGATGCCGGTGACCGAGTTCAGGCTGTAAATCTCAAAATCCAACCCGGCAGTGCGATTGGGGATCACGTGGTGTTCGGTGTCATGAGTGGCGATCTGCACCCGGTCACAGCGTTTTTCAAACAAGTTCACCGCAGGCACCGCATTCAGTGTAAACACTTCGGGCGTTACCACCGGGGCAATCTCGCTCATGCCCTCGCGCAGCAGCATGTAGATATCGACCTCGGGGCCTGTGGCCTTTTCCAGCGCCGGGCGCAGACCCTGCAGCTCGACAAAGCGAAACCGCTCGGGCATGGCAAAGAATTCTTGCAACAGGCGATAGCCGTCAAACACCTGACGCGGCGTCGGCAACAGCGCCTCATCTGTTTCGAATCCGCGTTGTATGACCCGCCCCTCGGGCAACGGCATGTGCCAATCCGCACGGCGATCAGTCGAGCGCGCCACCAACCCCTGCACCTGAGTGCACAGCAGTTCCAGCAACGGCCAACTGTTGCCTGCTGCGTTGCTCAGAAACAACGTCAGATTGTCCATCGCCAGATCCGAGATCGACTCGCCATCACTGCGACGCAAACGCAGCCGGATCCCAGCGCGGGCATCCACACCACTGGCCACCCCCGCCGCCACCAGCTCGCCGCGCCCATCGATATAGGCGGCCTCGGCAATTTCAATCGGCCACATGGTCATCTCAGACGCGGTGCGGAATTCACAGGCGGTCTGCTCGCCCTCAGTCAAACGACTGCGCAACACGGAATGACGCGGCAGCACATAACCGCTTTTGACGGCAGAGTTGGTGACATCCGGGGTAAAGGCCGCAATCATCATCGACGGCGTTGGCGCCAGATAATGCGGGTAGATGATTTCAAGCAGGTTCGAGGTGAAGTTGGGATATTGCAGCTGCAGCTCCAGCTGCACCCGCGCTGACAGGAACGCCACACCTTCCAGCAGGCGTTCGACATAGGGGTCCAGAACCTCGACCCCCTCCATGCCCAGCCGGGATGCAATCTTGGGATAGGCGTCAGCGAACTCGGCACCCATGTCGCGCAGATAGTTCAGCTCGTTTTCATAATGCTCCAGAAGTCGGGTATCCACGTCACATACCCCTTTCTACAGCCACTTCGCCGGTGGTCAGATCGACCTTGCTGCGTAGGTACAGCTCCAGCGGCATTGGCTGCGCCCACATGTCGGCGCGAATATCTAGACCAACGGTCATTTCGGCATCATCCGTCTCGCTACGCAGCAGCACATCAACCGAACCTTCGATGATGCGTGGCTCATACGCCGCAACTGCCTGCTCAATCGAGCGCCGAATCGCTTCTGCTTTTTGGGCGGTAGAATATTCGCCGGTCACCTCGGCCAAGCCGTAATTCAGCACCGACCGTGCCACCGACGGATATCGCTCAGTATCAAAATGCGTCTCGGCGTTATGGGTGTTCAACAGCCAGGACAGATCCCGCTGAATGATCTCGCGCAGGCGGTTCAGATCGATAACGCGTGAATCGCGGGTTTCCTTCAAATCTCCGGGTTGCTGATCGGTGAGGCGGTCTAGCAATGAGGGCTGCAGGCGTTCGGCTAGTGTCTTGTCAGCCATCGCCAGCCTCAAGACCATCCATTTGCAGACTGCGCAGATCCATCAAGGCAAAATCACCCTGATCGGTGGTCAGCAACCGTTGGCCCATCCCAACGAATGTCTCATCGCCGACATCGCACCAATCAGTGGCCCGTGCCAGCATCAGCGCGGCATCCGCCTTGCCGGAGCCGGGATAACGGGTGGGAATCAGCACCGCAAGCTCGCCGCCATTGGCCAAGGTCAGAGTGCCAGCGGTCCAGACTGCGTCACGCAGATCACTTGGTTCTTCGACCTCCAGCTTGCCGATTTGCGCAAAGGGCAGCCAGAAATAGCGCCCGTTTATAATCACCTCAAGCACCGGGCCCAACCGCATGTCAGCATCGGCGATCCAGTCGAACCGCGCCCCGTTAATCTCACCGGCACTTGCAGGGGCACCGTCAAAGGCGCGGGCGCGCAGCTCGGCCGCCTCGCCCAACTTTCCCTGTGCCAGTAATTTCTGTGCCTCGATCAGCAGCGCCAGCCATTCCCCAGGTTCGCCAAAGATCATCGGATCCTTTTCACCAGCGAACACCTTTTCGCGATAAACCTCGCAGATGATCGCCTCGCGGTATGCCTTGGCCATCATGGTAGCGCCTTCGTCCAACTCGGCACTGAGTTTCAACTGTGCAATGGCGCGTTTCCAATCGCCCAGCACACAGAGCAGCTGGAATAGAAAGATGCGCAGCCTGGCATCCGAGGGATCGGCGCGCACCAAGTCTTGCAACGCTTGCAGCGCAGCAACGGGATCACCGGATTTCAGATGCTCTTCGGGTGTCATCACAGTTTGCTCCGTCGCTTAATCCATTGGACAAGGGATTCCGGGCGCCAAAGCGCCCGGAGCAATAGTACTGGATTATTCGACCTTGCCGGTTTGCACGTTCCACTTGAACGTACCTTCGGTGGTAAGTTTGCCGGTTTTCTGATCGGTCGACTTGTACTCGATCTCCATTGCGGCATAGGCCAGTGACCAGGTCTCTTCTGGGATACCATCCTCGCTGCCCGACAGCGAATAGCTATCAATCACCACATCTTTCAGCTTCCAGATGCAATAGACCAACAGACCTTCGGATGCGCTGTCACCTGAGCGACACCAATGCATGATGATTTCAGGGCGTACGGTGCCGTTGGCCACCGACAGCGCCAGATCGTTCGACGCCTTGCCGAATTGCGAGGTCAGTTCGACCTTCCCAAAGTTCGAGTTGGCGTGCATCCGCTGGGTCGAGCCAAGGTCGGTCATTTCCACCGCCCGTTCGACATTCCAGCTGGCCGATTGCACGACGATCCACTTTTTGTGACCATCTTCGGTGGCATCACCTTCGACGTCCGATATCTCGACAAACATATTGGCAGCCATTTTCTATCCTTTCAAATTCAACGACTCGTTACGTGTTTTGCTGGGTGAGCCTAATGAGTGGCAAATCAGGCTCCTTTTTCCGAGGGCAGCTTTGATACCAGCCGTAACGAGACAGAAAGGCCTTCAAGCTGGTAGTGCGGACGCAGGAAAAACTTTGAGCTGTAATAGCCCGGATTGCCCTCGACCTCTTCCACCACCACTTCGGCAGCAGCGAGAGGCTTGCGCGCCTTTTCGTTTTCCGAGGAAATCTCGGCGTTGAAATCAACGTAATTGTTGATCCAATCCTGCAGCCAGGATTCCATCCCCTGGCGGCTTTTGAATGATCCAACTTTGTCTCGAACCATGCATTTCAGATAATGTGCAAACCGGCAGGTGGCGAACAGATATGGCAGCCGCGCACCAAGGTTAGCATTCGAAGTGGCATCCGGATCATCATATTCAGCCGGTTTGTGTAGTGACTGCGCACCCATAAATGTGGCGACGTCAGTGTTTTTACGGTGCAGCAGAGGCATCATGCCATTCTTCGCCAGTTCCGCCTCGCGGCGGTCATCGATGGCAATTTCAGTCGGGCATTTCTGATCGACCCCACCATCGGTGGTCGGGAAAGTATGCGAGGGCAGCCCTTCTAACGTGCCGCCACTTTCAACGCCACGAATACGCGAACACCAGCCATAAGATTTGAATGACCGGGTGATGTTCATCGCCATACCATAGGCTGCATTAACCCACGAGTAGTGACCACTATCGGCACTGCCGGTATCTTCCTCAAAGGCAAACTCTTCAACTGGATCGGTTTTAGAACCATAGGGCATCCGGCCCAAGAACCGCGGCATCGCCAGCCCCACGTATTTGGAATCTTCGCTTTCACGCAGCGAGCGCCAGGCGGCATATTCCGGAGTCTGAAAGATTTTGGTCAAATCGCGCGGGTTGGACAGTTCCGACCAGCTGTCCATCTGGAACAACGATGGCTTCGCGCCAGTGATCAGAGGCGCATGAGCTGCAGCCGCAATCTTGGACATCTCCCCCAGCAGTTCGATATCCGGAGGCGACTGGTCAAAATGATAATCCGCCACCAAAGAGCCATAGGGTTCGCCACCCAGCTGGCTGAATTCCTCGGTATAGATTTTCTTGAAGATCGGCGATTGGTCCCAGGCAGTGCCTTTGAACTTTTTCAGGGTTTTGTGCATCTCTTTCTTCGAGATCGGCATCACCCGGATTTTCAGTTGTTCATCCGTCTCGGTGTTGTTGACCAGATAATGCAGCCCGCGCCAGGCGCTCTCCAGCTGCTGGAACTCTTCGTTGTGCAACACCAGATTGACCTGCTCAGTCAGCTTCTTGTCAATCTCGGCTACGATGCTTTCGATCGAACGCAGCGCGTCGTCACTGATCAGCCCCGTATTAGCCAGCGCCTGTTCGGCCAGCGTCTTAACCGCGGATTCCACCGCTGTCTTGGCCTGGTCCGATTTGGGCCGGAATTCCTTTTGCAGCAGATTGGCAAATTCACTGGAGCCAAACGCTTCTTCACCACCAGCGACTTCTGCTTCGAGTTGTTCTTCAGCCATTGTTACCCTCCTTACTCTTCAGCGTCGCTGCTGCCACCCGGTGCGGCCTGCGCCGCGAGGGTTTTCAACAGGCTTGGGTCTTGGATGATCTTCGAAATCAGATCTTCGGCACCGGTTTTGCCGTCCATATAGGTCATCAGGTTGGACAGTTGGGTGCGGGCTTCAAGCAGTTCGCGCAGCGGTGCCACCTTCGCGGCAATGGCTGCGGGCTTGAAATCATCCATGCTCTCGAAGGTGATATCAACCGCCAGGTTGCCTTCACCGGTCAAGGTGTTGGGCACAGTGAACGCCGCACGCGGCGCCATCGATTTCATCCGGTCGTCAAAGTTATCGACATCAATTTCCAGGAATTTACGATCGGCAACGCTGGGTTGTTCCACCTCGGATTTGCCAACCAGATCACTCACCACCCCCATAACAAAGGGAAGCTGAACCTTCTTTTCGGCGCCATATAATTCGACGTCGTATTCAATTTGAACTCTCGGCGCCCGGTTTCGCGCTATGAATTTTTGTGAACTGCCGGCCATCTGGTACTCCTTACTCGTCAATCGTTACGCCACCGCCCTCAACACAAAAGGGTGCGGGTGGCCATAATTCAGTCGTCGTCGTCAATGCCCCCGATCAATTGAACATTGCTGATACCCTGCGGTGCCATGTCGTTGACGATGGCCATGAAATCTGCCCCCACCAAACGTTTGGCCCGTTCCAGCAAAATTGGCAGCGGGCTGGACGGTTCGGCGCGCTGATAATAGCCAATGATCCGATCCAGTGCGTTGACCACATCCGACGGCGAGTTGATGCCGCCCATCCCACCAGCCGCAGGCCCAGCAACAGCCGAAGAACCAGCCTCGACCGTGTCAGGATCGTCATCCCCATCGGGGATTGCAGCCGCAATACTGCCATAGTCGCGCAGTCGTTTAGCCATTTGCTGCAACAGTTTGACCAGTGGTCCCAGGTCAGGACCCTGCCCCGGTGTCTCCTCATCAAACACTGCCGAAATGGCACGGACATTACTGACCGAAGTTTCGATTGCCGCCAAACGGTCCGCCAGATCATCATCATCACTGTCCTGAAAGGCCGCACTGACTGTAGGCGTATCAGGCACCGAGTCCATATTCGCCGGAGCCGTCATCAGCCCCTCGGCAACCTCGATATCGCGCAGGGAAAACCGACCAAAGCCACGACTGTCACTTAACGGTGCACGACGCAGCGAGCGGTACAACGGCGACGGTCCAGCCATATCATCGGGCTGCCCGCACAGGTCCTGGACCGCGTTGATCCGCATAATCGGATCGCCGTCATCTTCGTCCAACTCGGGGTGGCAAGTCTCCCAATATTGCTCCAGACAGCCCCGCAAGAACGTTGTGGCATCGGCAAAACCGGTCAGCCCTTCGGAATGCAGGATGGCATCGGCCAAAAATACGGCCGCACGAATGTCATGGCTGCGCTCCAACACCGCCAGTGCATTTTTCTCAACTTCACGGTAATCGGGATCTGTGGCCTCGGTGGTTTCATCACCCAGCACCGTTTCTTCGCCTGGCTGTGCGGCCAGTTCCATATCCGTAAACGTCGGATCATATTCGAGATTCTCGCCGCTAGGGGCGTCATCCTCTTTGGACTGCAGCAGAACAGCCGGATCCATGCAAGCGACCTCCAAAAAACTTCGGTCTTAGCAATCCACGCGTCGCAATCGGAGCAGTTTGGCAGCACCGTTGTGGAGGTGGAATTGCGAAACAATAAACAATAACTTGACCACAAGTGAGCCTTATCGTTTTCTTAAAGTCAATTGGTTTCACCAGTTTTGTGAGTGCTTAGCTATGGTTGCTACCCGCGTTGCAGGGGAAGATGTCCGATCAATGGTGCGCAAAGGCGCCCAAAAACGCATGTGTTTTGGCTTTTGTCAGGATGGTAAAAACGACCCCCTGCTGATGATCGAACCGGGCAAAAAGCCCGAAGCCCTTCGTGCGCCACTAAAAAAGTCGGGCGGCGGTCCGCCGATGATCTGGGGCACCTATGTCGTGCGCTCGGATCAAATGGAGATGATTGTCGAAAAGGTTTCGGCCAAGGTGATTACCCAGCTCAAGAAGTTCTTCCGCAAGAATCGGCCGAAGGTCAACGTCCTGTTCTACGATAAAGGCGGCAACCTGCTGGACAGTCTGAAGCCCGAGAAATCCGAGGCCGTGGTCAGCGAAGACAAGGTTGCGGATCTGCCCCCCCCCAGTGGCAGCGGCAAAGCCGCGCAAGAGCTGGTGAAACGGTTAAAGAAGATCCGCCCGCGCATCGCTCTGGCCCCCGGCAAGCTGGAAATGAAGCTGAAACGCGGAGTGGGCAAATCGGTCAAGCTGATCAACGACGGTAGACTGCAAGAGGCCGAGACGCTGATCACCATGATCGAAATGGCCTTGGCCAAAATCGGTAAAACGATCGAAAGCGAACAGCTCACCCAAAAACGTGCCCAGCAAAGCCGGGACCGAATGTCGCTGGGGGCTGGTGTTAAGCGGGCGCAGGCCCTGCGCGCCAACGTCGCCCGCGCGCCCGGATCATCCCGCAATAAGCTGGATCGCGCTGTGCACAAGGCCGCAAGGCTGTTGCAATCGCGCGATCTGAATGGCGCCAGCAAGATGATGGACCGCATAGAAAAAGCGCTGATGACGATCATCTGATCAAACCGCAAACCGGAGATGCAAATGATATTGAAACCACTAATTACCACCATTTTTCTGACGATGCTGCCATTGGCCGCGCAGGCGGAAACCGGTAAATTGCAGGTCGAACTGAACAAGGTCGAAGAGATCGACGGTGGCGGATGCCGGGCGTTTTTCCTGTTTCGCAACCAAACCGGCAAAAGCTTTGCCGGGTTTGAGATGTCACTGGCCATTCTGGACGGCCAAGGGGTGATTGATCGCTTGCTGTCAATCGACGCCTCCCCACTGCCGGTGCAACGCACCACCCTGAAATTGTTTGAGATCCCCGAAATTTCCTGCGGCAATATCTCGGAAATTCTGCTGCACGACGTGACCTCATGCCAGCCGCAAAACGAAGATCAGATGGATTGTTTTCCAATTCTTGATCTTGGTTCAAAAACTTCCACTCAGCTGGTGAAATAGCCATGACTGCAGTCTGGGAGATGGTGAGCACAGGTGGGCCGGTGATCATGGTGCTGGCGTTGATGTCTGTGTGTTCGCTGACGCTGATTGGGGTCAAACTGACACAATTGTGGGCGGTTCGATCTGGCGACGCGGCGCGCGGACAAGCGCTGGAACTCTGGCAACAAGGTGATCGTCACGCCGCCATTGCAGCGGTGACAGATGGTCGGTCTCCTGCTGACCGAGTGATGCGCTATGCCATGCAAGCTCTGAGTGAGGGGCTAAGTGGTCCTCGCCTTGAGGGTGAGCTGATGCGTCGCGGAAACGAAGAGGTGGCGCAGATGAACAGCCTGATTCGGCTGCTGGAGCTGATCGCCATGGTGTCGCCATTGCTGGGATTGCTTGGCACGGTGCTGGGAATGATCCAATCGTTTCAGGAACTGGAACTGGCACAGGGCGCAGCCAATGCATCGGTTCTGGCCGGCGGCATTTGGCAAGCGCTGCTGACCACTGCTGCTGGATTGCTGGTCGCTATTCCCGCCGCCATCGCCGCCGGATTGTTTGCGGCCCGTATCGACGGAGCTGCCCAATTGATCGAAGGCGCGGTGGGGCGGTTGTTGCTAGTAAACGAGAGCCGTTAGCGGAGGTTATAGCATGAACCTCAAGCGGCAGACTCAACCCCGCGCGCTGATCTCGCTAGTTCCGATGATCGACGTGATGCTGATCCTACTGGTGTTCTTCATGGTCACCTCGACCTACCTGAACCTTGACATGATCCCGGCGCTGCGTCCCTCGGATGGCGGCACGTCGCAAGCCCCTGCCCCGCAAGGCACGGTGATGATCCGCATCGGTGCCGATGGTGCGATGATGATACAGGGTCAGGCCCTTAATCCGGCTGCATTGGGCCAGCGGTTGTCACAGGAACTGGCCAAAGAACCACTGATGCAGGTGCTGATCCTGCCGTCAGGCGCGGCGCCAACCCAATCCCTGATTTCGGTGATGGATGCCGCAGCAACCGCAGGCGTACAGCGGTTGCGGGTGTTGCGGTTAGAGGCCCGACCATGAAACTGAACCGCCCCAGACGCGCCGCGCAGTCAGAAACCATCATTGCGCTGATCGATGTTGTTTTCTTTCTGCTGGTGTTCTTCATGTTGATCGGACGCATGGACGCCACCGCCCCGTTTGAAGTCCGCCCACCGATGGCGCAGACCGGGCGTGACATGCCTGCCGGCGGGATCACTCTGGCCGTTGCCGCTGATGGCGCGCTGGCGCTGAATGGTGACGAGGTCAACAAACAGGATCTGGCTGCGGCGCTGAGCGCACAACTGGCACAGCAACCGGACCTGCGCCTGCGGATCAACGCTCACCGCACCGCGGAACTTCGCCATGTGTTGCCTTATGTGACTCAGGCCGAGGAACTGGGGATACGTGATGTGGTTCTGGTGGTCACACCCGAGCGCGACGAATGAGGCCCAACTCCGGCATATGGCTTGGCGGGGTCACTGGCTCGGCGTTGTTGCATCTCGGGTTCGCCGCGTTGTTGTTGTGGTCTTTGCGCCCAGAACCGGTGGACCAGCAACCCAGCCCGCAAAGCGAGCTGCAGATGCAGGCCTACCGCGTTCCGCGCAGCGAAGCCGTGCCGCAACAGCCCCAAGCCGACCCCGCTGCGCAAAGTGATGCAAAGGGAGAAGGTATGGCGGCTGGGGCAGTCCCACAGTCACAGGCACAAAGCCTGCCCCCACCAAGTTCGCAGGTAGACCAGACCAGGCCCAGCAGTATCGCCGTCACCGCAACGCAGGACCCCGCACCGCAAGCCAAACCACTGACAGCAGAGGCCAACCCGCTAACTCCAGCCGCTCTGCCCAGTGACCAATTGGCCGCCACAGCAACACCAGCCGCTATACCAATTGCCGAGGCTGCGCTGCCCGTGGTGCTCGCTTCCCTGGCCTCTCAACCCACCCCGGTGGAACTGGCGCAGGCCGTAGTTCAACCCAGCACCGCTGCAACTCTGGTGCCCGCTGCGCAGAGCCTGACAACCACCAACCCCACCAGCACGCCAAGCCCGCAACAGCGGCCCGACACCTCACCGTTGAGCGAAACCCTGGTCGCACCCAACAAGGCAACGCCGCTGGACGCCACTGCTCAACCCCTGGCAACCGCAAAACCAAACAGCATGCCAAGCCGCGAGCAAGCCCCCGAAGCAACCAACCTGACGGAACACCCCCCTGCCCCGGTTTCAGCCGCTGTGTCCAAACCCGAGGTTCCCCACATCAAAGCGGCGTTGGCTTTTTCAGGTGACGGTGCAGATCAGGCCGACCCAGTGTCACTGGCGGCGTTCCAAAGTTTCATGATGCCGGGCGACATCGCCGCCACGGAGGACCCACTGCGCGACGGGGTGGCCGGGATTCTGGCCGCGATCCCCTGCTCGCGATTGCAAGTTCAGTTTGACCCGGAAACCGCAACCCTGAACCTGCGCGGCCATCTGCCCGAGAATGGGCTGCGTGCTCCGGTGCTGGCCGCCCTTCAGGCCCAGATGGGGACCGATATTCGGGTTTCGGATCAAATGAAAATCCTGCCCCGCCCGCAGTGCGGCGCGCTGGCCGGGATCTCAAATGTCGGATTGCCGCAAAGCACCGACCAGATCACCAATCCCCAGATGATCGGAGCCGACACCCATGCCCGCGTGCTGGACTATACCGGCGGTGAACGGATGTTCTTTGACCTCACTGCCCCGGACTATGACGCCTATGTCTATGTCGATTACTTTGATGCTGGCGGCACGGTTCTGCACCTGTCGCCCAACGATGCGGTGCCCTTGACCCTGACGCATGCGCAAAACCGGCTGCGAGTTGGGGCGAAAAGTGAAGGGGACATTGGCCTACAAATCACCGTAGGCCCACCTTATGGTCAGGAAATCGCCGTCGCCTTTGCTGCCTCACATCCGCTATACTCCGGACTGCGCCCCATCAGTGAAGAGGCCGCCAGCTACCTGACCTGGCTGTCCGATCGCGTTGCCGAGGCGCGCGCATCACATCCGGATTTCAAAGGCGAATGGGTGTATTTCTTTGTCTCAACTGCTGCGCAGTGAACCACGCCAGACAGAGTTACTGCTGATTTCAACCCGACACGAAACAACGCCCATCAGCCTGATTTTCTCTGGCGCAATGCTCCCGCGCCTGCGCCGTGCCACGCCCAACAGGAGAAGCCTTCGGTAGAAGGCAGACGACGGGCCAGAGATTTGGGTCACGTCTCGTTTTACTGACATCCGCCAGTTGCCCAGCTTTTCAGTGCACGTTTCATGACCCCACCATAGGGGTGTTGCTTGGTCAGAGATCGCTGCATGGTTAGACTGAGATAGGCATTGGCCTGGGTGCACAGTCGCTCGCGGTTCCACTGATGGCAATTGGAGCAGGTCTGGTCTTTCCAATATTCCTCAGGCAGGCCTTCGATCGGGGGAAACTCGGGGGATCCGGTGATCAGTTCTGCAAGGGACTTTCCCGAAACAGGATCCAGATCCGACACTAGCGGGCTGGCAAACGTGATCGGCCCGGCTTCGGGTTGTTTGGGAACTGGTGGAGTGGGCTGGGCTGCAACCACGGTTTCTTCTGCTGATCCAGCCTGCGGATCAATACTGGTTCCCTTGCTCAGAGAGGCCAGCTCGGCTCGGGCCATTTCAGCGTAGGTTCCAGTTGGATAAGCTAAAAGATAAGCCTCGTAACCGGCAATACTGCCTTCAGCCTGCGCCGCCTGGATCAGTGTATTCTCAGCATCGCTGGGCGGTTGTACCGAATTGGAAGGAGGCGGCGCCAATTCCTGTTGGATGATCTCAGCCAACATTGTACGCGCCTCATCTGAATATTCGCCGTTGGGATAGCCGCGTAGAAACAGAGTCAGCTGCACCGGATCGCGCGTTGCCTGCACAGTTTGCCAGACCTGCAGCTCACTCGACGTGATCTGAGCTTGTCGCACTGGCTGGTCGACAAACAGAAAATCGCTGACCAGCGACGAGGCATCCCAAGGTGTCTGCAATCCGTTGCTTTGTTTCAACACAGCCCGGCGCACCTGTTTGAACAGCTGCTCGATGGGCTGGCCAGGGACCTGCATCTGCTCGACTACCGCTTGTGTAAACGGGCTGTTGTCCCCTACCCCGTCCAACGCCACTCCACCAGGTGCGGTGGCATAAGCCAAGTAGGTCCCGGTAGGCGCCTTCATCTCGGCCAAACCATTATCGTTCAATTCCGGAATTTCACTAAACGGATTGTTTCGGCAAGCATCCAGGATCACGATGTTGGTGCGATTGCGCGCCGAGGCCATTTGGCGCAGCACCGACTGAGCCTCAACCGCGACTAAATCAAGATCGGCAGCATCTGACAGCGCCACGTCCACCGGCAGCAGATAATTGTTGCCAAAGCTCTGCACACCGTGGCCGGCGTAATAGAACAACCCGGTTGCATCACTGCCAGCCTTGCGTAGCTCACGGCCAAACTGGGCAATGGCGCGTTTCATTTCAATCTGGCTAGCGTCGCTAAGCAGGGTCACCCTGAACCCCACCTCCTTCAGCGCATCCGCCATAAGCCGAGCATCGTGCACTGGGTTGTCCAAAGGCGCGACAGACCCGTAGGCCGAGTTGCCAAAGATTAAAGCCACCCTTTCCTCGGCACTGACGCCACTCGCCCAACCCAGCGGCATCGCAGCCAGCAGGAACAACACTCGACATGCCAAGAAAATATGCTTCACACTTTTTACTCCAACCAGATCACTGACCGCCACAGCACAGTAGTTTGTCATAAAACTGTTAGCAAACTATCGCGTTCCTTGCCTAAAGGTGCAAGTTTCCTGTTAGTATAGCAGCATCACGTTATTTTTGTGCTTTGGCAGTTAGTGCCAAGGTTTGGGTTTCTATTTGTTTTGAAAGTGACATCGTTATGCGGTTGCTCCCGTCTTTACCTGCCTTATTCCTAATTTTCTGTCCCGGCTTTCTGCTCGCGCAAAGCCCGTTTGAAAACGGGTGGCAGCTGGATCAGGCGGCTTCCAACATCACCTATATGTCGATCAAAAAAGGCCACATTGCCGAAACCAATAGCTTTGCCACGGTGAATGGTCAGATCAGCGAAGACGGCACCGCGGTGCTGACCATCGCGTTGGATTCAGTCGATACCAAGGTGGATTTGCGCAATGTGCGGATGCGGTTCTTATTCTTTGAAACCTTTATGCATCCCCAGGCCGTGATAACGACACATCTGGACGCCTCCGTGTTGGCGGAGTTGCCAAGCTTACGTCGCAAAGAGATCACACTACCATTTTCCCTGTCATTGCATGGGGTTAAGGCCGACATGAGCGCGCCAGTTATCGTCTCTTTTCTGACCAACGACCGAATTAACGTCGCCACGGTCAAGCCGATCCCCATTCTCATGAAAGATTTCGGATTGGAAGGTGGCAAGGTCAAACTGGAAGAAGCGGCCGGCGTGACAATCACTCCACTGGCGATTGTCAGTCTGAACCTGACCTTTGACCGCACCACGCCTGGATCAGCCGCGCCATTGGCGCCCCCCGTTGTAGCAGCCTCGGTGGCGCTGGAAACCGAAGGAAATTTTGATCGCTCTGCCTGTGTAGGCCGCTTTGAGATCCTGTCACGCACTGGCAGCATCAATTTTGCGCCGTCCAAGGCCAAGCTTGCGGCGAGTTCAACGGCTCTTTTGGACAGCCTATACGACATCGTCAGCCGCTGCCCAGATCTGGTCATCGAAATTGGTGGTCACACGGATAGCCAGGGAAAAGCTGCTTGGAATTTGGGATTGAGCGAGCAGCGCGCCAATGCGGTGTCCGATTACCTGGCCAGCAAAGGGATTCCCGAAACTCGGATGAAAGTGACTGGGTACGGCGAAACACAGCCCCTGGTGTCCAACAACACCGCACAGAACAGGGCCAAGAACCGTCGCATCGAATTCTCGGTAGTGAACTAACCCCCCTGCCCTACTGCCCTTGCGCGGGGGAAATGGGCTGGGTTACCCAGCTCGCTGGATTGCCTCAAAGGAACGGATGGTGCCAGGCAGCGCGGCGGCGTCTGTTCTGCAAGTTGTTAGCTTGAAACAGTGATTTCCGGCACATATCAACCCATTGGCATAGGGCAAAGTTATTTCTCAGCGTTTTGTACCAAAAAATGCTATAACTCCCTGTTTTTATGTAATGTTCTTCAGACATAGCTGCCCGGCACCCAAAGTCTTCGACAGAAGGGTCAGTTGCGAATTTGGGTCCGTTTTTTTTGGGCCCCGGACCAATAGCCCCGTTCATGATCTCGTCGAACCTCAGGTTCTGCCGCGCAAGATCAGAGGGACCCGCAGTCGAAACCAAAGTGCAACATCCACTCGTTTTCGCAAAACTAATCTAGGGACATTACACAAAAACAGGCTCTAATATCGGTTTAGAGCCTGTTCTTGCAAAGTGAAGCCCCTAAGCTTCACCCTTCCCTTCTGCGGCCAATGCCTCAAAGAAGGCTGCAATTGCGCTCTCTAAACGACGCTGATCAATGGTCGAGAAGTCTTTCTCCATCGCCATTTCAATCCGGCCATTGCGCGCCAGACAGCGCACTGTCCCCGCGGGGACAGTGCAGCGCAGGGTGGTCTTGGCACTGTCCACCCGCGCCGAGACTTTTGGGGTTCGGCTGCTGGGGCGTTCCAGAGCTGCGCGCAGAATGGCCAGCTCCGCCTCGGGTGTTTGTGGCTGTTGTTGCTGCAACTGCTGACTCAGCGTCGCCTGCCTATCTGCATCTTCGCCCAAGTGTTTTTTCAGATCCAATCCCAAGGCGCGGGGGATCACTTCGGCGAATTTCAAATCGGCACCTATCTTTTCCAGCAGCTCGGCAAAATGGCGCACATAGCTGCGTTTCTGCCGCCCGGTCGAAGCATAAAGCGTGCCAATGGCCTGCTCCAGAGTGGTGGCTTCGGTGCCACTGTCCTGCAGATAGCTCAGCGCCAGTTGCGCCATTTCAGCAAACGAAATGTCACGGCGCACCAGATTTTCGTCAACCATACGCCGGTAGAGACCTTGCAAGGTTTCACCATGAGCCACCAAGCCCGCAGGAATCGCGGCAAAGAGCGCGTCGCCAGTTTCCTGGTACAATGCGCGATAGGCCGACAGGCGGCGATACCCCTGAACCAACTGATAGCCGTCACCGTCTTGCTCCACCCGAATAGGGTTCGACAGGCCCAGGCTGCGGATCGAAAGAACCAATTCGTCCAACTCAGGGTCACGACTTTGACTGCGATCGCGGGTCAGCTTGGTGGTTTTTATGAGATCCAAAGGAATGCGGTCCACCACCAGACCCAGTTTCTTTAGCCGCACAAATTCATGCGCGAGGCGATCATTTTCAGCGCGGATTTTCTGCTCGGCGTTGGCCCGTGTTTTCAGAGCATCGGCATTTTCCGAAATCGCCGTAGCCATCGGCCCGCGTCGGGGTTCTGGGGCAGGTGCCACATCTGTCCCCGCAGGGACAGGTGCGGCAGCGGGTTCGGGCGGGTCCGAGGGGAAGTTGATATCAAAAACGCGGCGTTTGCTCATCTCTCATCCTCCAACCCTTCCCAAGCCAACAGAGCGTTGGTCTTGAATTCAGCGTAAGCCTGATCAAAGGACGCGCGCGCCCGTCGCCAGGTTTCTCGGGTCATGTCGCGATAGTCGATCTCGTAAATCGAGCTGAGGAAGCGACCAGATTGCTCAACCGCACGAGTCATTTCAATCGGGTGTTCTGCCAGTCGTTCACCAAACACGTTGCCAAAGGCATCGCGCATGGCCCGATGTAAATCGTTGCCTGACTCGTAACGCGTCAGCAGAAAGCGCACGTCCTGAAACACCTTGGGCAGAGTGGCTGTCCCCGCGGGGACAACACCGTTGAAGGCTGACAAATCCTCCAGTGCCTCGGACAACTGACCGATGAACGACGTGGTGCTGTCATATTCCCAGTAGCCGGGGCCGGAGGGTATATAGAGCATATCGGCGGCAAACACCGCGTTCATGGATTGGTAACCAATTGCTGGCGGGCAATCAAAAATCATCATGTCGTAATCTTCGGTCGGGATTTGATCCAAGTAACGCGACACTGCGGCAAAGAACGACCACTCGGGATTGATGTGGCGATACTGTGCGCTGGCGAATTCGACAAAGGCGGCATTGGCACAGCTGGGCACCAGATCGATGGTCGGCCAACTGGTGGATTTGATAAAGTCGCTGACCCGCAGATCTTGCAGCCCCATGCCTGTGATCGCCTCGGGCAGGCGACGCTGGGGCAGGGCTGCGCCCGATTCGGCGCCCTGGGTGGTGGCGTTCATCCGCTCGGTCTCGCGCACCAGGTCGCGGGCCATGATGCCCCAGACCGTATAGTCCTCGGTGACGTCGTTCAGACCCATGGAATGCGACAGGGTGGCTTGCGGATCGAAATCAACGCAGAGCACACGGTAGCCGTCCAGCGCCGCCGCATGGGCAAAATGCAACGCCACGGTGGATTTTCCAGCGCCACCTTTGAAGTTTGAAATCGCCACCCGCAGCGCCCGTTTGCCAGTTGGCCGGTCCGGCATCAGAGACTTGCGGTTTACCTTAAGGCGACGACGCAGCTCGTTGATCTCTTCCAGCGAATACCAGCGCTGGCGGCCGTCGGCCTCAACCAAGCCTTGGGGCAGGCTGGGATCCGCCGCCAGTCGTCCGCGCAGGGTCGATTGATTGACTTTGAAGATCAGCTCCGCCACCTCCCAACTGGAGAAGCGGCGCAGCTTTTTTTCCATCTCGGGGGAGAAGGTTTGCTGCCGAATCCAGCTCTGCATCTTCAGCGACTTGGCCTGCATCTGTGACAGGTCTTGGTGGGTAAACATTTGGCTTCCTCATCTCTGCTCAACGTTTGCACCTTATAAGTGGACGCAAATTCCGCCTTGTTCCTCAATTACGCCCAATTTGCAAAAAACGCAAAAGCTATTATCGTGTTGGGAGCCCTGCTGTCCCCGCGGGGACGCAGCCCTGTATAGCTGCACCAACAGAGGCTTACCGATTCGGATAAAGACGCCGGATGTGATTCGAAACCCTTGATGAATTGGGCCTATTTAGGGGGACATGATTTGTCCCCACACAGCATATTGGGGGACATTTTCGCACCAATAGGGGACGCCCAGAGTGTCCCCCAATACCTATAATACCAAAAAATCTTTTGAAATAGGGATCAAGGGTGGGTCACAATTTACTCAGTGCTTGACAGAATCGAGCAAAAGGACGCAAATCAGTTAACAAAGACGAAAAGCGCTGAGTTGGCCCGGTCCACGGCAATGCCACGGTTCAATTCATGCAAAACGTCTCTCCAAGATCTGGGCCAGTGAAGCCGGGACATATGAGGTATCGGCCTGCCGAAGCGCAGGTCTGTTAACACGAGGGCAGAGATGCTTGCCAATAAGCCAGCCGGGCGGAATGCCACGGTTATCAAATATGATATCCTCACTGCGCTGGGAACCCATGCCTTGGCGTTGGATAAGGGTAAGCAGCGTTTGATACTGCGCTTCATGACCTTGATCACTGCACGCTACAATTGGACCCGAGATGAGCTAGCGGTGGGTCAACGCGAGATGGCACGGATGTGGCATGTGGACGAGCGCACAGTCAAACGCGAGATGGCCAAGCTGCGCGCCTTAGGCTGGCTGGTGGTCAAACGGCAGGGCTCGCGGGGCAGGGTCAGTGAGTACGGAATTAACCTGCAGCGGATCCTTGTCGACACGCAGGATATCTGGGCCGCCGTTGGTCCCGACTTTGAACACCGGCTTAGCGGCGATGACGCCAAACCAACCAATGTGGTTCCGATGCCAATCAGTAGCCCAGCCCCAGCGCCGGATCTGTCAGATGGCACCGAGTGGTCGCTGACCAAGGGACTGCTGCATGCCGAAGACCCGGCCAGTTACGCATCGTGGATTCAATCGCTTACCCGGCAGGGGAGGGCAGGGGGGCGGCTGACCTTGATGGCGCCTAGTCGTTTCCATGCCACTTATGTAATGGCTCATTTGATACCGCGCCTGCTGGCTGCCTGTCGCGATGTGGATTCGGATGTCAGCGAAATCGTAGTGCTGTCCTGAAGGTTGCAGTGGCATGCCGCGACTTATAGGAGAGACATCAAGTGTAGAGTTTCCCGGTGAGCAGGAGCAGCCAAGAGATGAGCAAGACAGCGGATCGGATCTGTGTGATTGGCTTGGGCTACGTCGGGCTGCCGCTAGCTGTTGAATTCGGCAAACATCGAGACGTGGTTGGTTTTGATATCAACCAGACTCGTATTGATCAACTGCGTACTGGTCATGATCTCACCCGCGAGATTGAGCCCAGCGAGATGACACAGGCCGAGTTTCTGAGCTTTACCAGTGATGTCGCCGAGATTGCCAATTGCAACATATATATAGTCACTGTGCCAACCCCGATTGACGCCACCCGCCGCCCTGACTTGGGACCGCTGCAGCATGCCTCGCAACTGGTGGGCAGTGTGCTGGCGCCGGGCGACATCGTTGTCTACGAATCCACCGTTTACCCCGGTGCCACCGAAGAGGATTGCGTGCCCATCCTTGAGACGCAATCCGGGCTGGCCTTCAACCGCGATTTTCATGTGGGCTATAGCCCCGAACGGATCAATCCTGGCGACAAGACTCATCGGCTGACTACAATCGTCAAGGTAACCTCGGGTTCAACGCCTGAAACCGCCGATCGTGTAGACGCTCTGTACCGCGAGATTATCACTGCAGGCACCTATCGTGCTGAAAGTATTCAGGTGGCCGAAGCCGCCAAAGTGATCGAGAACAGCCAGCGCGACATCAACATTGCGCTGATCAATGAATTGGCGAAGATCTTCAACAAGCTGGACATCGACACCGAGGCAGTGTTGCAGGCAGCGGGCAGCAAGTGGAATTTTTTACCGTTTCGGCCCGGTCTGGTAGGCGGTCACTGCATTGGCGTTGATCCCTATTACTTGACCCACAAGGCCGAGCAGGTTGGCTACCACCCTGAAATCCTTCTGGCCGGACGGCGGTTGAATGACGGCATGGGCGATTATGTTGCACAACAGATGATCAAAGCGATGCTGAAGCGCCGTATTCAAGTGGCGGATGCGCGGGTGTTGGTGCTAGGGCTGACCTTCAAGGAAAACTGCCCGGATCTGCGCAATACGCGGGTGATTGACGTAGTGCGGGGCCTCGAAGAATTCGGCGTCGCGGTAGATGTGTTTGATCCCAATGTTGCCGCAGGTGATGCTCAGGCTGAATTTGGACTGCACCTGGTTCAGGAGCCGGGGCAGGGGACCTATGACGGTATTATTCTGGCCGTGGCCCATGACGAATTTCGCGCCATGGGCGAGGAGCAGATTCGCGCACTGGGCCGCACGGGGGCCGTGGTGTATGATTTGAAATATGTTCTGGCCCCGGAAAAATCCGACCTACGCCTTTAGATCCTGTTCTTGGGGGCGTCGACTATTGAACTGCATCCCCGGCAATGGCATGTCTGGTGGCAACCCGGGCAGCGGGACTCATTGATGATTGGCTATTGAATGACCAAGACAGCACTTATCACCGGGGTGACCGGTCAGGACGGCTCTTATCTGGCGGAGCTTCTGTTGGAAAAAGGCTATGAAGTGCACGGCATAAAACGCCGGGCCTCGTCTTTCAACACCCAGCGGGTGGATCATATCTATCAGGATCCACACACTGATCACGCTAATTTCAAACTGCACTACGGCGATCTGAGCGACAGTTCCAACCTGACCCGGATCCTCAAAGAAGTGCAGCCGGACGAGGTCTATAACCTTGGCGCGCAGAGCCATGTGGCAGTGAGCTTTGAGGCTCCGGAATACACAGCTGATGTGGACGCCATGGGGACCCTGCGGTTGCTCGAGGCGATCCGCTTTCTTGGGATGGAGAAAAAGACCCGATTCTATCAAGCCTCGACCTCTGAACTCTATGGTCTGGTGCAAGAAACGCCTCAGACCGAGACCACGCCATTCCACCCACGCAGCCCTTATGCGGTTGCCAAAATGTATGCCTATTGGATCACGGTGAACTACCGCGAGGCTTATGGCATGTATGCTTGCAACGGCATCCTGTTCAATCACGAGAGCCCGCGTCGCGGCGAGACCTTTGTGACCCGCAAGATCACCCGGGCGCTTGCCAATATCTCGCAAGGGCTGGAAGACTGCCTGCACCTGGGCAATATCGACGCGCTGCGCGACTGGGGCCATGCCAAGGATTATGTGCGAATGCAGTGGATGATGCTGCAGCAGGACACTCCTGAGGATTTTGTTATTGCGACGGGGGTGCAATATTCGGTGCGCCAGTTTGTGCAGTGGTCAGCTGAGGAGTTGGGCATCACCCTGGAATTCACCGGCAGTGGTTTAGACGAGATCGCAACGGTTGCTGCAATTGCCGGTAACAATGCCCCAGCGTTGAGCGTCGGCGATGTGGTGATGCGGATTGATCCGCGGTATTTCCGCCCCGCCGAGGTGGAAACTCTGCTGGGCAATCCGGCCAAAGCCAAGGAAAAACTGGGCTGGGTGCCGGAAATCACCGTGCAAGAAATGTGCGCAGAAATGGCGGCTGAGGATCTGAAGACTGCGCGGCGTCACGCGCTGTTACAGCAGCACGGCATGGACCTGCCGGTCTCGGTCGAGGGGTAAGACGATGCGGATCTATGTGGCAGGCCATCGCGGCATGGTCGGCGGCGCCATCCTGCGCCAATTGCAAGCGCAAGGCGGGCATGAGCTGATTACCCGCACCAGTGCCGAGTTGGATTTGACCAATCAGGCGGCGGTGCAGGCGTTTTTCGAGACCGAGAAACCCGATCAAGTCATTCTAGCCGCAGCCAAAGTGGGTGGCATTGTTGCCAACAACACTTACCCGGCGCAGTTTATCTATGAAAACCTGATGATCGAATGCAACGTGATCCATGCAGCCTATCAGACTGGGGTCACAAAGCTGCTGCAACTGGGATCAAGCTGTATCTATCCTAAACTGGCCGACCAGCCGATGGCGGAAGACGCCCTGCTGACCGGCACGCTGGAAGCCACCAACGAGCCTTATGCCATTGCCAAGATCGCCGGCATCAAGCTGTGCGAGAGCTATAACCGGCAGTACGGCACCGACTATCGATCGGTGATGCCGACCAATTTGTATGGCCCCGGCGACAATTTCCACCCCGAGAACTCTCATGTTCTGCCCGCGTTGATCCGCCGTTTCCACGAGGCGGCGCAAAACGGCGCCGACGAGGTGGTGATCTGGGGGTCAGGCAAGCCGAAACGTGAATTCCTGCATGTGGATGACATGGCCGCTGCCAGCCTGTTTGTGCTGGGCCTGGATGCCGAAACCTATGCTGCCAATACCGACCCTATGCTGAGCCATATCAATGTTGGTTCTGGCAGTGATATCAGCATCCGCGCACTGGCCGAGTTGGTTGCGCGTATCACCGGGTTCACCGGCAAGATCATCCAAGACACCTCAAAACCGGATGGCACGATGCGTAAATTGATGGATGTGTCGCGGTTGGCCCAGATGGGTTGGACCTCTAGCATCGCGCTGGAGGACGGCATCCGGGGCACCTATGAATGGTTTTTAACATTGAACGAAGACGAATTACGTCAGAAATAACAGTTAGGATATTTTGATGATCACCCCTGTTCTTCTTTGCGGCGGCTCGGGCACTCGGCTTTGGCCATTGTCGCGCAAAAGCTATCCCAAACAATTTTCACCGCTGCTGGGCGACACCACCTTGTTTCAGGACTCGGCGCAGCGGCTCGCGGGCGAGGGTTATGCGGCCCCCTTGGTGCTGACCAATTCCGATTTTCGCTTCATTGTCACCGAGCAACTGTCAGAGGTCGGTATCGATCCCGGCGCCATCCTGATTGAGCCCGAGGGGCGCAATACTGCACCTGCGGTGCTGGCAGCGGCGCTGCATTTGTTAACAACCGATCCCGAGGCCCTTATGCTAGTGGCCCCGTCTGATCACGTTGTGCCCGACGCGCCTGCGTTCCGCGCGGCGGTCCAAGCGGGAATGGCTGCTGCACGCGACGGGCAGTTGGTGACTTTTGGCATCAAGCCAACCCATGCAGAAACTGGCTATGGCTATCTGGAGTTGGATGGAGATGCAGGTGATTTCTCGCCGCGGGCCATTGGCCTGAAGCGGTTTGTAGAAAAACCGGATGCAGATACAGCTGAGCAGATGCTGGCGGCGGGGACTTTCCTGTGGAACGCCGGGATCTTCCTGTTCTCGGTGCAGACAATTGTAGCGGCGTTTCGTGCTCATGCGCCCGAGTTGATGGGGCCTGTGCTGGCGGCTGTGGATCAGGGGCAGCCTGACCTTGGCTTTTTGCGCCTGGACCCCAAGGCTTGGAGCGGGGCCGAAGATATCTCGTTTGACTATGCGGTGATGGAACGGGCTGACAATCTGACCGTGGTTCCCTTTGCCGCTGGCTGGTCTGATCTGGGCGGCTGGGATGCGGTCTGGCGTGAGGCTGGACCGGATGCCGATGGCGTGGTTGCGCAAGGACCGGCCACAGCGATTGAATGTGAAAACAGCCTGTTGCGGTCCGAAGATGATGCGCTGGAACTGGTGGGCATCGGGCTGAAGGATATCATCGCCGTAGCGATGCCGGACGCGGTTTTGGTGGCGGATGTCAGCCGTGCGCAGGACGTGAAGCTGGCAGTGGCGGCGCTCAAGGCGAAAGCGGCCAAGCAGGCGACTGCATTCCCCAAGGATCACCGCCCATGGGGCTGGTTTGAGAGTTTGGTGATGGGTGATCGGTTCCAGGTGAAACGCATCGTGGTCCATCCCGGCGCTGCACTGTCCTTGCAAAGCCACCACCACCGATCCGAGCATTGGATTGTGGTCGAAGGCACTGCCAAAGTGACCGTCGACGATGAGGTGAAACTGGTAAGCGAAAACCAGTCTGTCTATATCCCGTTGGGCGCGGTGCACCGGATGGAGAATCCCGGTAAGGTTCCGATGGTGCTGATCGAAGTACAGACAGGCAGCTATCTGGGTGAAGATGACATCATACGCTACGAGGATGTCTACTCCCGCAGCTGAATGGGCTGCGTTTTGCCGTTAGATTTTGATAGCCCGCGCGCCAAATTGGCGCGCGGGCTATTTTTGGAGAGCTAGGCCGACACGACTTTCAACTCGGTAATCTGAGCCAGTTCGATGGTGCCGTCATTGGTGACTTTGATCCGGTTGCCCAATTCAAGCTGATCCAGACCTTTGCAAGCCACTAGCATCAGAATGTCTTTCTCGCGGGCGACAATCGCCATATGGCTAAGCCAGCCGCCAACCTCGGACAGCACGGCGCCCGAGCGTTGCACCCAAGGTAGCCAGGCCGGGTTGATCATCCGGCAGACCAGTACGTCACCATCGCAAAAGCCGTCAAATGTGGCTGGGTCGGTCGAGCTGTCGTCCTCGACCCAGAACACCCGGCCGGTGATGGCACCACTGCCGGCCACACAAGTGCCACCAAGAGTGCCACCGCCTGCTTGGGTCAGTTTGCCCAGCGACAGCAATTCGCAGTCACGCAGGGTCAGGCCAACTTCGGTTGGCGCTGATTTCTTGCGCAACTCGGCCTGGTGCTTACGGTTTTGGGCCAACAGATGTTGTGGTTCAGGCTGGCTCCAGTCAGCCCCCAGAAGCTCTTCCAATGTTAGATGGAAAATCAGCTCGTTGAGCTTAGTGACCCGGCCAAGAGCCAGTGTTGCGCGGCGAATTTCGGCAACCAGGCGCAGGGCCTCGTGTTTGGCCTGTTCCTTCAGGTCCTGAAACGCCACCGCCAGTTCCAGTACCTCGCTCAGCTCACCCGGCAGGTTCGCAGGTGTTGGCGTGGTGGTTTTAGGTTCGTCCGAGCCATTGAGCAGCGACCACAGCAGGGTAGGGGCCTCGATATAACGCGGTGAACTGAGTTCATAGTCAAAGATCGACCGATGGCCCATCAGTTGCAGCGCCTTGGTTTGGGCTGATCGTCCTTTACAGCTGGCGATCAGGCTAGACGGAGCGTTGGGCAGCTCGGCCTGCATCAGATGCGCGCGCAGAGCCGGGTCGCCTTGAGCTGCCGCGCTGGCCTCGCCCATGGTGAAACCGGCCAAAATGTTGATCTTCTCAGCCTCGACATAGATGTCCTGCACCAGCATTTTCTGAAGCGTGTCGATGGTTTCAACCAGCTTGGGGCGGGGGAGGGCTGTATAGTCAACCGCCTGCCAAAGCGCCAGTTGCTCGGCCAGTTCGGGCATCACGTTGTTGCGGAAGTTCTCGATCATCGGACGCGTCTGTTTGCGTAACTGCTTACCCTTAGCGGCGCTGAGGTTCAGTGTCATGCCCTGTTTCAAAGCCACATCCACATAGGTTTTGCCAAACAAGTTGACCATATGGCCGTCGGGCCCTTCGGGCAGACCATATGGGACGCCCAAATCGCGACAGGCGAGATCAACGCTGCCACCGGGTGACCACATGCGACCCATCAGAGAGAAGGACAATGGGGTGGGGCGAGGCAAGACCTCGGACATTTCATCCTGTTCCAGGATTGTCTGGTCTGGGTCTGCATCTCCAAAACGGTCCAATACGCCCCGCCATTCGGCCAACCTAGCCTGCTCTTGCTCCGAGCCAAGGTTCAGGGTGGTGATGTCGCGGCTTTGCACAATCTGGAACTGACCGTCGGCATAAGCCCATTCAACGTCTTGCGGACAGCCAAAGGTGTCTTCGATCTGGCAGCCCAGTTCCAATAATGGCGCCAGGTCCAGTGTCTGATCTTGATCTTCGTCGGCGGGCAGGCCGGTATAGCGGCCAAAGCGCAGCGAAGTAGGGGTGACGCGGCCCGAGACCAGATCCTCGCCGCAGCCCTCGACCCATTCGATCATCACCATGCCAGGGGCCGTGGGGTCTTGGGTAAACAGAACACCAGCGTATTCCGCCTGCACCATTTGCTGCACCAGAATATTGCCTGCGTTATCATTCGTGGCATTGATGTCATAGCTGGCGGCGCGTTCAGAGGTGAAGCTGTCAACAACAGCATCCAACGCGTCGCGCATGCTGGAGGCGGTCACGTCCAGTACGGATTCGAACACGCCTGCAAAGCTTTGGTCCGCGCCGTCCTCGTTGCTGGCAGAGCTGCGCACGGCGCAGGGTTTCTGACCGGAGAGCTGCCATATTTGGGCCGAAAATGCGTCTTTTTGCACCAGGGACATTTGGCGATAGTCGGCAATAGCGTCGGCGCACACCACCACGCCGCCGGGTACTGGCAGGCCTGCGTTTTTCAGGATCGATAGGCGCAGGGCTTTGTTGCCTGAGGTTTCCAGCTCTTCTCTATAGCCCATTGGGATGACACCGTGGGGCAGTTTGCGTAGGGCTTGTTGGTGCAAATGGACTGCAATTGACTGGCGCAGGCGAGTGAACATGCCCGTGACATAGGCGCGTTGCACCAGCAACAGCGTCAGGCTGCAGCACAGGTAGGCATTAGCAGCAGCGCTAAGGCTGAACACCATGGCGAAAATGGCAGGCAAGCCCAGACCCAGCCAAAAAACGGTTTGACGGCGGGTTTTGGCTACGGCCCAGGCAAGATAGAGACCGGCCAGCGCAGTGAATAGCACCGGCATGGCATAACTCGGATCAGGCAGGCCCAGATCAGACATCCACAGGAATGGCACCTGTAGCGCGGCGCTGGCTTCTTGCGCCGCCGAGACCCCGATCATCATCACCGGCAGAAACAGCAGCGCGGTCAGGTTGCGCATTGGGGTCAGGCCTTTGTCGGCATAGAACGCCCGAACTGCGCGGGCTTTGCGCACCGGGTCAGCGGACAACTTGTCTTTGACGGCTTTTAACTCATCAGCGGTTTTGGCTGTGGTGATCTGATCACGCTCGGATTTTAACGCAACGGGCAAGATAAGCAGCCGGGTCAGCAGCGAAAGACCCAACAGTCCCAACAGGATATGGCTACGCGCGTGGATCCATAGCAGCCCGGTGGCAACGGCTGAGATTGCGTTGTCCCACAGCCCTACTTGCTGCGCCGCCTGCCAGTTCTGGATATGAGGTTTGGGTGCAGGCGGAATGAAAAACTCCCACGGCAAGGTGTAACGGCCCCGGAAGTCGAATCCTTTCTGCGACAGCTCAAGACCCAAAACCTGCCCCATAAAGCAACTGCGCCGGTCATAGCAGGCCGTGATTGTCGGTTTGCTGGGGTCCAGCGCATCAATACGGCGCATCAGCTCGTCCGTGGTCAGCGCCCGGATCGGGATGTTCACAGCATCGGGCAGATGGCTACTGTCAAAATCGCCCGGATAACGTGTATCCACAATTTGCAGATCTTCGGTGTCGAGCAGTGATTTGAAATCATCAGTGCTCAGCAATACGTTCTTATTAGTGTATTCGGGAATCGCGCGTAGGTCGGACAAAGACTTAACTTCCGCGTCGCTAAATTGATTGCCTTCGACGATCCATTTTTCAATACCGCCGGAGATAAAACGGCAGTCGATACCCATCACAGCGAGCTTTTCGCAGGTTTCCGAGCTGCGATTGCCGTTGTGGCAGAACAGAACCACAGGTTGATCGCCAGTGACGGGCTGCGATTGCAGGAAGTCAGGGAACCGAATGTGAGTTGCACCGGGCAAGGTGCCCATGGCGTTTTCACCAGTTTCACGGATATCGTAAAATGCGGTGTTGCCGCCCGCCAATAACGCGGCGGCCTCGTTGGTTGAAATTGCCAGCGGGTGATCTTGCTGTCGTGAGAAGCTGGTTTCTTTTAAAGTGGTGTCTTTGATTGTGGTGCCAGAAAATTGTGCTGGACGTACTAGTGTCGCTTGTAGCCGGGCCAGTTCTGTCGATCTCTTTGTGTCATATTGCCAATAATTTAAGGCTATTAACGCCAGAGTGATCGCGATGAGAGAGGTGATCAACCGGATCGGATAGCGTTTCGCAGCGCCACCTTTCTTGGGTGAGAACCCCAGCTTGGTGGCGACAATGGCACCCAAACCCGAGACCATGGCAAAGCCAACAGCAAAAACTTGGCCCAAGGACGAAACCGAGCCAATGATCAATTCTGGCGAGGGGATTGCATAGGCGACGGCCGGCAGAAAAATCATCGCCGCCGCAGCAAAAATTGGTCGCGGGACCTTAGTGATCCCTGTCCGGATCGTAGCGCTAAAATAACTTTCCACGTGTTTTCCTGTTAGACGGATTGGGGCCGTTGCGTAAAATTTTTGTTAAGCTGTCATCAAAACGTCACAAACGTTACCGTTTGGTTAACTAATTGGTAAAAAAACAATATTATCCTGAATTCAGAAGGGAATTCTGACTGCCGGTTAACTTTATCTTGTGACCGATGTGAGCAACTGAATATGGGAACGAACCGGTTTCAGAGCCGAAATTGCAACCTGAGGATTTTAGTATGACCTGTGCATTGCTGTGTTTTCGCGCGTTCAAACGTTACCTGCCAAAGTTGCGCAGTGTTGTTCAATTGGGGGTGGTCGTAGGCGGGATGAGCATTCTGCCAATGGCTGCGCAGGCGGACATAACATTGACCTTCGGCACCTACGCCGCCGACAAGCCCACTGATACAGTTAGAAAATACCGCCCCTTTCTGTCTTATCTGGCCGACCGGATGAGCGAGGAACTTGGCGAACCCGTCTCTATCAAGATGAAGATTGCCAAGGAATACGAAGCGGGGATCAGCCAACTTGCGGATGGCACCGTTGATTTCGCCCGCTTTGGTCCCGCGTCTTATGTGCATGTGGTAGAGCAGAATTCGGGCATTCAACTGGTGGCGATGGAATCCAAAAAGGGTAGCAAGCGGTTCAAAGGCGTGATCGTGGTTCATACGGATAGTGAAATCCAGTCGCTGGATCAATTGGCCGGCCTTAGCTTTGCCTTTGGCAACGAACTGTCGACAATTGGTCGTTATCTGGCGCAATCCCATCTGCTCGAAGCGGGTATTAGCGGTTCAGATTTGCAAGAATTTGCTTACCTCGGGCGCCATGATCTGGTTGGTGAGGCGGTAGGGGCCGGCCGGTTTAGCGCTGGTGCGCTCAAAGAAAGCACCTACAGGAAACTGGTGGCCAAAGGGGTTCCCATTCGGGCGTTGATGTCGTTTGAAAATGTGACCAAGCCCTGGCTGGCCAGCGCTAATGTGGCGCCGTCGGTGGCGGCAGCGATGCGGCGGGTGATGCTGTCCTCAGAACACGAAGAAATTGTCCGCCAAATTGCAAAAAATGGTTTCCTGGAAGGCTCGGACGCGGATTACGATTTTGTCCGTCGAGCAATGGAGAAAAGTCTTTTATTTTAGTGACCTTGAAAGTCAAATCTGATGAAGCGTACCAGTATTTCATTTCAAATTGTTGTGTCGATGGCCCTGGCGGCTGCTCTGGTCGCATGGGTCATTGGTGATCTTGCGCGCCGACATGAAACACAGAGATTGACCGAGCAACTGGCCGAGCAGGCGGACCTCACGGTCTCTCTGCTTGGTGGTTTGATGCTGGATGCTATTATTGTCGAGGACGTGCCGGTGTTGGAAACCGGCCTGAACGAGGCTATTGCGCGCAATTCCAAACTGCTGGCAATCCAGATCTTGAGTGAGAACCGCAATGTCGTCGCCGAGGCCAGTGCCGCCCAGGGATCAGAGCCTCGCAATTATGTGATGTATGATCGACCAGTGGAATGGGACGGGGTGATTTTTGCCCATATAGTGGTCAAGTGGTCCACCAGCGAGGGTCAGGCCATGGTGCAGGAAAAAGTGCGCCAGACAATCCTGTGGACTGTTCTTTCTGTTGGGGTGCTGTCTCTGCTGGTTTTGTTTCTGACCCATATTCTGGCCATGCGGCCGCTGCAGATGATCCATCAACGGATGTCAGATGCGATTTCCGGTCTGAAGCGGCCAACAGAGCATTTACCCTGGTATGCGTCGCAAGAGTTCTCGGCGTTGAACTTCTCGGTTGGGGTGATGGAGGACACTTTTGTGGAGCGCGACGAACGGGAGTTCGCGCTAGAGCAGGCGAGAGAAGCGGCGGATATTGCCAATGGGGCTAAATCCGAGTTCCTCGCCAATATGTCTCATGAAATACGCACTCCGATGAATGGGGTGATTGGCATGGCGGAATTGATCCTTGAGACCGATCTGGATGAAGATCAGAAAATGTACGCCGATACCATTGCCACATCCGGTGCGGCACTGCTGACGATTATAAACGACATTCTCAACTTCTCAAAAATTGAGGCTGGCAAGGTCGAGCTGGAATCTGAGACGTTTAACCTGCAAACAGCAATGGAAGATGTGGTGACGTTGTTGTCACCAAAGGCAGCAGAAAAAGATGTCGAGATCACGCTGCGATATGATCCCGACCTGCCCGCAGTGTTTGAGGGCGACGTAGGTCGGATCCGTCAGGTGATCACCAATATTGCCGGCAATGCGGTTAAATTCACTCTAGAGGGATACGTCTTTATCGATGTCTCGGGGAGTACCAAAGGCGATTTTTGCAATCTGAGCATTTCGGTCACCGACACTGGCATTGGCATTCCGGAAGACAAAATCGACCATATCTTTAATGCATTTGAACAGGTGGATGGCGCAGCGACACGCAACTTTGAAGGTACCGGATTGGGGCTGGCGATCTCGACCCGGCTGCTGCGGTTGATGGGGGGCGATATCTCGGCGCGTTCGGATGCAGGGGGGGGCTCAGTGTTTACAATGCAGCTGCCGCTGCTGGTCAGCGGAGACAGCTGTGAACCGGTCTGGCCTGATCACGTCGACCTGAAGGGGCTGAAAGTACTGGTTGTTGATGATCTTGAGTTGAACCGCACAATCTTGTTTGAGCGGCTGACGAATTGGGGGATGCATTGTACTCTGGCGGCTTCTGGGTCCGAGGCGCTGGAGGTTCTGGCCGGGGCCAGGTCGCACGGTAAAACCTTTGATCTGGTGCTGCAGGATTATCAGATGCCCGGGATGGATGGTCGCGAATTGGCGTTTCAGATCCGTGCCATCCCGGAGCATTTAGCTTTGCCACTGGTGATCTTGTCGTCAGTCGAGCAATCTCTGGACCCTGGTACGCGACAAGCGCTTGGCGCCTGCGAATTGGCTTTGAAGCCGGTGCGATCTACGCAATTGCACAATGTGATCAGCCGCTCTTTACGCCCACATGTGGCGCCAGTTGCCCCCAGTACCGCGCCCGAAGCTGTGGCGTTGGAGGATAAGACTCTGAAGGTGTTGCTGGCCGAAGACAATAAAACCAATCAGCTGGTGGTCCGTAAAATGCTAAAGGATGTGCCGGCCGAAATAATGGTCGCGGCCAACGGGATTGAGGCGGTCCAAATGTATCGCGACTCGCGTCCTGATGTGGTGTTGATGGATATGATGATGCCTGAAATGGATGGGCTGGAGGCTACTTTGATTATTCGCGAGATTGAAGCCATAAATGACCTTGGCCATTGCCCGATCATTGCGCTGACTGCCAATGCGATGCCGACAGACAAGGAAAAGTGCCTTCAGGCCGGCATGGACGGATTTTTGAGCAAGCCAATCCACAAAAAAGCATTGTGGGAGGCCATACAGAAGACCTCCCAGATCAATGAAATTTTGCGAACGGGAACCTGAGCTACATCGCAATATCTAGGTTCGTGTGTTTCGCAACAATAGGCCAGACAGGTTGGACAGGGCAAACAGCACTGCAGCCAAGCACACGATTGTAGGCCCCGTTGGAGTGTCGAAGGCAAAGGCCAGTTGCAATCCGCCAAGCGCCGATAAACCACCGATCATGGCAGCGATCACTGCCATGCGTTCCGGGGTGGCGGCAAAGGGCCGGGCGGTGGCCGCTGGGATGATCAACATCGCGGCGATCAACAACACGCCCACCACTTTGATAGCCACAGCAACAACCAAGGCCAGTGCGATGGTCAACGCCAACTGTTCACGGCGCGGGTCGATACTCGCCGCATAAGCCAGATCCGGGTTTAACGTCGCCGTCAACAGGGCTGACCAGCGCCACCATAACAGCGCCAACACCAGCAAGGCGCCAGCCCAGATCACACCCAGATCCAGACGTCCCACCGCCAGGATGTCGCCAAACAGATAGGCCATGAGATCAATACGCACACCTTGCAGAAAAGACACGGCAACCAACCCAAAAGCCAGCGCCGAATGGGCCATTACCCCTAGCAGAGTATCCATCGCATAGCCGCGATTGCTGAGCGTGGAGACTGTGGTGGCCATGAGCAGCGACACCACCAGTACGCCGGTAAAGACGGACATTTCGAAACTAAGCGCCAGCGCCACCCCAAGGATCGAAGCATGGGCGGTGGCATCACCAAAATAGGCCATCCGGCGCCAGACCACAAAACAGCCTAATGGTGCAGCAGCGATGGCGACCCCCAGTCCGGCCAATGCGGCACGGATTAGGAAACTATCGAGAAAACTCATTATACAGCCCCGTGGTCATGATGGTCGTGAGTACAATCGGCGTCATGTGAATGGTTGTGTTCATGCCGATACAGCGCCAGCGCGCCTTGGGTTCCGCTGCCGAATAGGGCCCGGTATTCAGGGGCCGAGGCAACATGCTCGGGTTCACCTTCACAGCAGACGTGACCATTCAGGCAGATCACTCGATCCGATGCTGCCATGACGACGTGTAATTCGTGGCTGACCATCAAAACGGCGCAACTCAGTTGTCGTCGGACAGTTTCGATCTGCCGATAAAACGAAGCCGACCCTGGTTGATCCAATCCTTGGGTCGCTTCGTCAAGAATTAGCAGCTGTGGGTCACCCAACAGCGCTCGTGCCAGCAGAACACGTTGGAATTGCCCACCTGAAAGCCCCGCCATTTGCCGGTTGGCCAAATTTTCGGCCCCGGCCCGGTCCAACGCTTGTTCAGCGTCAGTGTCGGAGACACGTTTAGGCAGGCTGAGAAAACGGCGCACAGTCAGGGGCAGGGTGGGGTCGATGTGCAACTTTTGCGGAACATACCCAATGCGCAGCCCCTTGCAACGAGCCACTTGACCGGAACTGGGTTGCAACGCGCCGATGATGGCACGCAACAGCGTAGATTTGCCTGACCCATTTGGTCCAACAACAGTAACGATCTCACCGGGTTTGATTTTAAAGTTCACCCCCGACAATACAGCGTTGCCGCTGTGGCGGATAGTTAGATCCTGCAAGGTGACTAGGCTCATGCCGCAGCCTGATTTTGGCATTTAGGGCACAGGCCCTCGACTTCGGCCACAGTGCGTTCGATTAGGAAACCGACATCTTGGGCCAATTGCCCCAACTGGCCCGTGCTCAGGTCGGTATGAGTTTCGGCCACGGCATTGCAGAGACGGCAGATCATGAAAACCGGCGTGTGGTTTTCGCCGGGGTGACTACAAGCGATAAAGGCATTCAACCGTTCGATCTTATGGACAAACCCATGTTTCACCAGAAAATCCAGCGCGCGATAAGCGACGGGGGGCTGCGAGCCCAGCCCTTCTTCGCGGAGGTGATCCAGTATGTCATAGGCGCCAAGGGATTGGTGCTGTTGCAGCAAAATTTCCAATACCCGGCGACGTACCGGTGTTAATTGTAGCCCCTGAGCCTTGCAACGGCTATCGGCGATGGCGACACAGTCACTGATGCAGCTTGCGTGATCGTGGGTTTGAAAGCCAATAGATCCCATTTTAGGCGTCTCCGTCAGGTCATTTGGGGCTTGATATGTTATAGTATGACGCATAACAAGCCTGTAATGTTATAAGATTACACGAGGTGAGCTATGCTCAAAACAACTCTTTTTTCTGCACTGTCCAGTTTGACACTGACCGGGGCTGCGTTGGCGGATGTGCCGCGCGTGGCAACGGACATTGCCCCGGTCCATGGGTTGGTGGCGCGGGTCATGATGGGCGTTGGCAGCCCGGACCTGGTGGTCCAGCTCGGCGCCTCGCCGCATGGATATTCGCTGCGCCCGTCCGAGGCGATGGCACTGAACCGGGCAGATTTCGTTTTTTGGATGGGTGAGGCGCTGACCCCTTGGATGGAAGAGTCAATCGACACTCTGGCGGCAAATGGGCATGTGATTGAATTGTTGGAAACTGAAGGGGTGATCTCACTTCCGTTCCGCGAAGGTGCCCGGTTTGAAGCGCATGATGATCATAGTGATGAAGGTGAACATCACGAAGAGCATGATGGACACGAAGAAGCAGGCCATGGTGACCATGAGGAACATGCTGATCACGATGACCACGGTGAACATTCTGATCATGATGAGCATGCGGAAGACGAAGGTCACGAAGAGCACTCTAGCCATGAAGGCCATGATGGGCATGACCATGACGGTGTAGATCCGCACGCTTGGTTGTCTCCGGCCAATGGAGCACTGTGGTTGGATCTGATTTCCGAAGAATTGGCGGAATTTGATCCGGAAAACGCTGACAAATATCGTGCCAATGCCGAGGCAGGCAAGGCAGAAATCGCGGCGGTGGTTGCTACGGTGGACACATCGTTAGAGCCGTTGCGCAATGGTGCCTTTGTGGTGTTCCATGATGCCTATCAGTATTTTGAGAACAGCTTTGGGATTGCGGCATCTGGGGCAATTTCATTGGGAGACGCCAGCGCGCCCAGTCCGGCGAGGATTGCCGAGGTACAGCACACAGTAGAAGAACTGGGTGTCACCTGCGTATTCTCGGAACCGCAGTTCAATCCGGGATTGGTGGCAACGGTATTGGAAGGAACTGAGGCTAAAACAGCGGTGATTGATCCGATGGGAACTGAGCTTCAACTGGGTCCTCAGTTTTATACTGAGTTGTTGGCTGATCTGGGACAGCGAATGGCTGATTGTCATTGACCTGAAATTACACAGCCCCGGCCTTTTGGCCGGGGCTGTGCTCTTGAACTCTTATTCGCCTTCGTAATCCGACATCGGCGGGCAGGTGCAAACCAGATTGCGGTCACCGTAGGCGTTATCGACACGGTTGACCGGCGACCAATATTTATCGACCCCCAGTGAGCCGGGAGGGAAGCAGGCTTCCTCGCGGGTGTAGGGACGGTCCCAGTCGCCTACCAGATCGCGCACCGTATGTGGCGCATTCTTCAACGGGTTGTTTTCGGCGTCGATCTTGCCGTCGATTACATCCTGTGCCTCAGATCGGATCGACAACATTGCGTCGCAGAACCGGTCCAGTTCGTCCTTGGGTTCGGACTCGGTCGGCTCCACCATCAATGTTCCAGCGACTGGCCAGGACATGGTTGGAGCGTGGAAACCGCTGTCGACAAGACGTTTGGCCACGTCATCTACAGTGATGTTGCCCGCCTCGTTTAGTGGGCGGGTGTCCAGAATGCACTCGTGTGCGACCCGACCGGTTCTCGACGTGTAGAGAATGGGATAGGCATCTTTGAGCCGTGCTGCGATGTAGTTGGCGTTCAGGATCGCTACCTTGGTGGCCTGGGTCAGGCCCGCGCCACCCATCAACAAGATATAGGCCCAGCTGACCGGCAAAATTGATGGTGAGCCAAAGGGCGCAGCCGAGACCGGACCCACGGCACTACCGTGCTCGGGGTGGCCGGGCAGGTGCTCGGTCAGGTGCGATTTTACACCAATCGGACCCATGCCGGGGCCGCCGCCGCCATGTGGAATGCAGAAGGTTTTGTGCAGGTTCAGGTGGCTGACATCGCCGCCGATCTTGCCCGGCTGGGCTAGGCCAACCATGGCGTTCATATTGGCACCGTCGATATAGACCTGACCGCCGTGATCATGGGTGATCTGGCAGACTTCCTGCACGGTTTCCTCGAACACGCCATGGGTCGAGGGGTAAGTGATCATGCAGGCGGCCAGCACGTCCGAGTGTTTCTCGGCCTTTTCCCGGAAGTCGGCGACATCGATATTGCCGTCTTCGTCAGCTTTGACGGGCACAACTTTGTAGCCAACCATTTGTGCCGTGGCCGGGTTGGTGCCGTGAGCCGAGGTTGGGATCAGACAAACGTTGCGCCCGCCCTGACCATTGGCCGAGTGATAGTTTCGGATAGTCAAAAGGCCGGCATACTCGCCCTGCGCACCCGAGTTAGGTTGCTGGGAAATTGCGTCATAGCCAGTGATCAGACACAGTTTATCGTTCAGATCGGCGATCATCTGAGTGTAGCCCAAAGCCTGATCCTGCGGCACAAAGGGATGCAGGTTGGCGAACTCGGGCCAGGTCACCGGAATCATCTCAACAGTGGCGTTCAGCTTCATGGTGCAGGAGCCCAGCGGGATCATCGAGCGATCAAGTGCCAAATCGCGATCCGCCAAGCGGCGCATATAGCGGGTGATTTCTGCCTCGGCGCGGTTTTTGTGGAAAATCGGGTGGGTCAGATATTCGCTTTCACGCAACGCGTGCTCGGGCAGGCGATAGGCGCGGTTGGCTTGGCTGTCGTCTTGTTTTGTGACGCCAAAGGCACCCCAGACGGCCTCGATGGTTTCAGCTCGGGTCTGTTCGTCCAGGCTGATGCCAACCTTGGTTTCACCAACCTTGCGCAGGTTGATGCCACGCTCAATGGCGGCTTCCATGACCACCTGCTGCAGCGGACCAACTTCGACTGTGATGGTGTCAAAGAATACCTCGGGTTCGACCGTGAATCCGTTTTCTTCCAATCCGGCAGCGAGGCGCGAGGTTTTGCGGTGCACTGACTGGGCGATGGCCTTGATACCGTCGGGGCCGTGATAGACCGCATACATAGAGGCCATGACCGCCAACAGCGCCTGCGCGGTACAGACGTTGGAGTTGGCTTTTTCGCGGCGAATGTGCTGCTCGCGGGTTTGCAGGGCCAGACGGTAGGCCTTGTTGCCATGGCTATCGATGGATACGCCGATGATACGTCCGGGCATGGCGCGTTTCAACTTGTCGGTGGTGGCCATATAGGCGGCGTGCGGGCCACCGTAACCCATCGGCACACCAAAGCGCTGGGTGGTGCCGATGGCAATGTCGGCGCCCATTTCACCGGGGGATTTCAGCAGCGCCAGTGACAGGATGTCGGCAGCGACGATGGCCAGGCCCTTGTTGTCGTGCAGGGCGGTGATTTCTGCCGTGAAATCACGCACATGGCCATAGGTGCCGGGGTACTGGAAGATTGCGCCAAAGACGGTTTCCGGCTGCAGATCATCGGGGTTGCCGACGATCACCTCAACACCCAGTGGCGCGGCGCGAGTTTTGATCACGGCGATGGTTTGGCCGTGGCAGTTTTCATCGACAAAGAAAGCGGCGTTATTGGCCTTGGAGCGGCTGCCACGTTTGGCCATGGCCATGGCTTCGGCGGCGGCGGTGGCTTCGTCCAGCAGCGAGGCATTGGCGATGTCCATACCAGTCAGGTCGCTGACCATGGTCTGGAAGTTCAATAGCGCCTCAAGCCGACCCTGGGATATTTCCGGCTGATAGGGGGTATAGGCCGTGTACCAGGCCGGGTTTTCCAGGATGTTACGCAGGATTGGCGCCGGCGTGGAGGTGCCGTAATAGCCCTGACCAATCAACGAAGTGAGGACCGTGTTCTTTGAGGCAACCTCTTTCATGTGGAACAGCGCGTCGCGCTCGGTCATCGCCGGACCCCAGTCCAGTGGCTCACTCTGACGGATCGAGGAGGGCACGGTGGCGTCGATCATCTCGTCTAGAGTTTTGAAGCCAATGACCTGCAGCATGTCAGCCATTTCGCGGGGGCTTGGGCCGATATGGCGGCGGTTGGCAAAGTCATAGGCTTCGTAATCGGTCAGCTTGAAGGCCATGGGGATGTTCCTTTGGAGAGGTCAGCGCGGGCCGGGAGTTTGGGGAGCTTCCGGCGGGAGTATTTTTGAAAAGATGAAGATGCGGGCTCGGTTTTGGAGCGGACCCGCATCTGGTCAGGCTTAGCCGATGAAGGCCTTGTAGCCATTCAGATCCATCAGCTCGCTGAGCTGGTCGGCATTGGTCAACTTGATCTTGTAGATCCAGGCGTCGCCCTCGGGGGCGTCATTCAGCGCGCCTGGGTTGTCTTCCAGAGCGCCGTTGGCCTCGACCACTTCGCCGTCAACAGCGGCATAGATTTCTGACGCGGCTTTGACCGATTCAATCACGCCGATGTCGTCGCCTTTTTCAAAATCGTCGCCGACTTCTTTTTGTTCGACAAAGACAATCTCACCCAGCTGATCAGCAGCGTGTTGGGTGATGCCTACAGTGGCGGTTTCACCTTCGACGGTGAGCCATTCATGCTCTTCGGAATAATAGGTGGTCATCTGCGACTCTCCTGATTTTTAGCGTTTGTAGTTTTGCGTGACGAAAGGCAGCGCGGTGATTTCGGCTGGCTGTGCCTTGCCGCGGATGAGAAGGTTGATTTTCTGGCCAGGCTTGCTGTGCGCGGTGGTGACGTAGCCCATCGCAACTGGAGCACCGACCGTAGGACCAAAACCGCCCGAGGTGATGGCGCCGATGCTGTTGCCGTCCAGATCCTGGACCTCGACACCGGCGCGGGCAGGGGCGCGACCTGTTGGCTTGATACCGACCAGCTTCTTGGCGGTGCCTTCTGCCAGGTCACGCTGGATACGGTCTGCACCGGGAAAACCACCGTCTTCGCGGCGGCGTTTCTGCATGGCCCAGGTCAGTGAGGCCTCGACCGGAGAGGTGGAGTTGTCGATGTCATTGCCGTAAAGGCAAAGACCGGATTCCAGCCGCAGGCTGTCGCGCGCGCCCAAACCAACTGGTTCGCAGTCGTCATGGGCTAGAAAGGCGCGGCAGATCTCGACAGCCTTGTCCTCGGGGATGGAGATTTCAAAGCCGTCTTCGCCGGTGTAGCCCAGCCTTGAAATGCGGCATTCGACGCCCATGATTTCTGCGACGGTGGTTTCCATGAACTTGAGCTCACACGCGGCGGGGCAGAGGTCGCCAACCACATTTTCGGCGGTGGGTCCCTGAACGGCGACCAGAGCGCGGTCAAAAATCTCGGTGACCTCGACGCCGTCTAGATGTTTGGCCATATGCGGGATGTCTTGGTGCCGCATAGATGCATTGACCACCACAAACAGATGATCGCCGGCATTGGCCACGATCAGGTCATCCATGATGCCGCCATCGTCATTGGTGAAGAAGGTGTAACGTGCCTTGCCCTCTTTCAGCGTGCTCAGGGCCGAGGGCACCAGTGATTCTAGTTTTTCAGCAGCGTCTTCGCCGCGTAGGATCACCTGACCCATATGGCTGACGTCAAATAACCCGGCCTTGGCGCGGGTGTGGTTGTGCTCGTCCATGATGCCCATGGGATATTGTACCGGCATTTCCCAGCCAGCAAAATCGACCATCTTGCCGCCAAGTTCAACGTGCAGATCATATAGCGGGGTGCGTTTGGGCGCATCAATCATGGTTGGGGTCTTTCTGTTTAGGGCTGATCACTTGTACGAAATTTGGCGCTGTGAAAAGCATGACGCCCAACTGAGGCTTTGGCCAAGCCTGTTTGGCAGGGCAGCGGAGGACCGCTTGTGGACGAGCAGTGTTCATCTGACGGCCCTTGTGAAAGTCAGGTTCAAATCAGCAGTGTATGCGTTTGTATACTTGCGTGGTTCCTATAGGAAACTTTTTTCCTATTGGCAACGAAATTGATTCCAAGGATGTAAATGCCCAAGCAGGATTGGATTATACTAACCGATCCCTGCGGTTCTTTGCATTGTTTTGGCGTGATCGTTCAAAACTCAGCCGTTTCCATTACGGAGTTTGCGCAGGCGCAAAGAGTGGTGGCTGCAAAGACCTTAAGTCTTCTTTTAGAAATCAACCTTCTAAAAGGAGAGAGCAAAATGCTGACACGCAGAGCCACACTGATGGGCGCCGTTGCGGTCGCTGCAACGCCACTTGCGATCAAGGCATCCGCTTCGGAAGAAATTATGGATACCTCGGCGGCGCAGGCTGTTGACCTGAGCACCCTGCCACGTCGCAAGGTCAAATTGGTCAAACCACCGTTTGTGCACGAGCACAAGCAAGTTGCGACATCCGGGCCCGCCGTTATTCAGTTCGAGATGAAAATCATCGAAAAAGAAGTGCAGGTGGCTGATGATGCTTACCTGCAAGCGATGACCTTTAATGGTTCGATGCCCGGCCCTCTGATGGTGGTGCATGAAGGCGATTATGTTGAGCTGACGCTGTACAACCCGCCAGAAAACATGATGCAGCACAACATCGACTTCCACGCGGCAACCGGCGCGTTGGGTGGTGGGTCGCTGACCCTGGTCAACCCAGGTGAAAAGACTGTTTTGCGCTTCAAGGCGACCCGTCCGGGTACCTTTGTCTATCACTGTGCCCCCGGTGGTCCAATGATCCCATGGCACGTTGTGTCGGGTATGTCGGGTGCCATCATGGTGCTGCCACGTGATGGTCTGAAGGACCATGAAGGCAAGCCAGTCAGCTATGATCGTGTTTACTATATCGGCGAGAACGACTTTTACATTCCGAAAGATGAGAACGGCGAATACATGCGGTTCGAGGATGCCGGTGACAGCTATTCCGATACACTGGACTTGATGAACGGATTGATCCCAAGCCACGTGACCTTCAACGGTAAGGTTGGCGGTTTGACTGGTGACAATGCGCTAACCGCATCGCAGGGTGAAAAGGTTCTGTTTGTGCACTCGCAAGCCAACCGCGACAGTCGTCCGCACTTGATTGGTGGCCACGGGGATCTGGTCTGGGAAACTGGCAAGTTTAACAACGCTCCTGAACGTGATCTGGAAACCTGGTTTATTCGTGGCGGCTCTGCCGGGGCGGCATTGTATGAATTCCTGCAGCCCGGGGTTTATGCCTACGTCAATCACAATCTAATCGAGGCCGTCAATCTGGGTGCCACTGCGCACGTTCTGGTCGAGGGCGACTGGAATAATGATCTGATGGAACAGGTTGTTGCGCCGATCGAATATGATGTGATGCACGAAGGTAAGACTGCGCTGCCATAAGGTCGACCGTCTGTGATGACTTACCAGGGTGGCCGGTCAGCGGCCGCCCTTTTTGACTTTTGAAAGGTCAAGAGATGAGACCTCTAGTTATTCTGGCTGCCGTATTGGCGATTGGCGCAGTGGCAACAACGGCCACCGTGATGCTTTGGCCCAATTCGCCGCAGATTACGGATGTGCCAGACACCGTGGTGATCCCTGCGGGGTCTTATAATTATCGTCCTTCGGGTGATTTCCGCATCGGTACCCGCTCAGTTGATGCGCCACGCGAGATCCGCAGCGCCGGTGCCGATCTTGAGATTATGAAATATCCGGTCAGCGAGACGCTTTATGCGCAATGTGTTGCAGCTGCGGCCTGTACCGAGACAACTGTGATTGGGTTATTGGAAGCACCGCAGACGGATATCAGTTACGTGGATGCTACGGATTTTGCCCGCTGGTATTCGGACATGACGCAACAGACCTGGCGATTGCCGACCGATGACGAATGGGTGCGCGCCGCTGGCGAGCGCTATGTGGATGCTGGGCTGGGCATCGACAAAAATGAGGATGATCCGTCCAAACGTTGGTTGGCCAATTACCGTCGATTGGTGTCCGAACGTGGTGATTCAGATGTGGAAATCCACCGGCAGGGGCATTTTGGAGTCAATGAGTTGGGCGTGTCGGATATTGCCGGCAATATCTGGGAGTGGACTGAAAGCTGTTTTATCAACGGCCAGGTGTCCGAGGATGGCAGCGCGGTTGTTGAGCAAACCAATTACTGCGGCGTGCGGGCTGTTCAGGGCAAACACCGGGCGTTCATCATAGAATTTGTGAGGGATGCTAAAGTCGGCGGCTGCGCAGTTGGCATCCCGCCAGACTATCTAGGTTTCCGATTGGTGCGCGAAGGATAACTTAAAGACGGGCGCTATTTGGCGGCAGTATTGGTCAAAAAAAGAGGCGACACTTCTTTTGTGCCGCCCCAGTGTTCCATCGTAGGGACACTCTGGATTTTGATGCCTTAGTTCGAAACCGCGGCTTCGGTTACGACTTGGTCAAACAAAGGTAGAAAACGTTTCTTGGCTTTGCCCTTTTGCTTCACAGCAGCGGCGTCTTCCAGATTAACGGCGTCGCCGACTTGGATCAGGGCAACCATACCCATGCTGTAGTGCGGCGTGCATTTGATGCCATAAAGACCTTCTTGATCCAGGGTGATCGAGAATTCCTTGTTCATCTTGCTTTTGAACGTTTCAAAACCCTCGGGGAACATGCCTTTGATGATTTCGGCATTGTGGCCTTTATCGGTTGGGATGAATGTGATTGTGTCGCCGGGCTGAGCCGCAACAAAGGCGGGCTCAAAAACCATCGAGCCTTCATCACCTTTGTTGAGCATTTTGATTTCAAAGGTTTCGGCGGCAGCAACGCTGGCAAACAATGCAGCAGCGACGGTCATCAGGGTTAGTTTTCCAAACATGTCGTTCTCTTTCATTGCGAAGTTGGAAGTGTTTGTCTTGCTGCTGTATTAAGGTATGGGGCAGGGGGGCTCTTTGTTCTTCATCAAACTTTGGGATGACATTTTGAAAAATCTGGACGAAAGCCTTTTGGCACATATTCCACCGTTTCGGAAACTGTCCCGCGCGCAGATTCGCGACGTTCTCGACCTTGCTGTGCCCAAACGGTTTGACCCTGCCGCGCTGATTTTCGAAGAAGGCATGGATGCGGGTCGGTTCTATCTGCTGTTGGATGGCCATATCCGGGTGATCCGAACCACGGAAGGCGGCGATCAGGTTATTGCGCTGCATATCGTGGCCGGACAGTTGTTTGGCATTGCCGCCGCCATTGGACGCACCACTTATCCCGCCACTGCCATTGCGGCGGATGAATGTCTGGCGCTGTCTTGGCCCAGTGACAAATGGCATAGTTTTGTCGCCAACTACGAAGGCTTTGCGACCGAAAGTTACAAGGTCGTGGGCGAGCGGATGGGTGAGATGAACAATCGCATTGTCGAGATGGCCACGCAACACGTCGAGCAGCGGGTAGCGCGGGCGGTGCTGCGGTTGATCAATCAATCCGGAAAGAAAGTCGAAGGCGGCATTGAAATTGATTTCCCGATCACCCGGCAAAACCTGTCTGAGATGACTGGCACTACACTGCACACGGTCAGTCGCCTGCTGAGTGGCTGGGAAAAGAACGATATCGTCAAAAGCACCCGACGTCGTATCGTGGTAACGGATGCGCACCGTCTGGTTGTGCTCAGCGAAAAATCAGCCTGAAATCGCAGTGGTCAAGTCACGCCGAAAGGCGGATTCGTCTAGGTCATGTTCCAGACAGGCATCCTCAACGGTGTGGAACGGGGCCACCAGGCACCCCACGCACAGCATATCGTATTTAAGAAAGACCGACACTGTCTGTGGATGGTCCGCAAGGATTTGGGAGACAAGGATGTTTTTGTCTATCAATGGCATGCCGTCTTGAACCTCAAATCATGAAACAACAGACGGGACACAGGTCCCAAGTTGTAGAGTAATCCCAAAAAATTCCTGCTCTTTGTGCTGCAACAAACTTGAGAATGACCGACGGCTTTAGACCAAAGGGACCCGAAACCACGACAGGATTCCCCCAATGTCAGAGATCCTAACGAAGTCACGGGCCCGAAACATATTCTACGGAGGATCGCTGTTCTTCGTGGCGATCTTTGGGGTCCTATCCTTTCAAAGCCACCGTTATGTAGTTGACACGTCAACCGCCGGAATGCCCCTGAACGAAGAAGTCGTCCTAGGCAAACATGTCTGGGAGCGGCACAGCTGCATCAACTGTCACACTCTGCATGGTGAAGGTGCGTATTTCGCGCCAGAGCTGGGCAATGTGATGACCCGCTGGGACACGCTGGATGACCCGGAAACAGCCTATGAAATTCTGGATGGCTGGATGGAGGCACAGCCCAGCGGTGTCGAGGGCCGCCGTCAGATGCCACATTTCGAGATCAACGAAGAAGAGATGCGCGGTCTCGCGGAATTTCTGCGTTGGGCTGACCAGACCGACACACAGGGCTGGCCGCCCAATGATGCGGGTTAAGGAGACACGCTATGAAATATCAATCACAAAAAGTGGCCTATGCCTATTTCTTGGTGGCGATGGGACTATTCGCCATTCAGGTTCTGGGTGGGCTGATAGCCGGCTGGATTTACGTCTCGCCTAATTTTCTATCTGAGCTGCTGCCGTTCAACGTTGTCCGCATGCTGCACACCAATGCCTTGGTTGTCTGGCTGTTGCTGGGTTTCTTTGGGGCGGCTTATTACCTGATCCCCGAAGAAAGTGAACGCGAGATATACTCGGTCAATTTGGCTTATCTGCAGTTGATCATTCTGGTCATTGGCACGCTGGGTGCAGTTCTTACCTATGTGTTCAACCCGTTTCCGGGCAACTACTTGCTGGGTATGCAGGGGCGCGAGTTCCTCGAACAACCCACTTGGGTCAAGCTGGGCATTCTGGTTGCTGCGCTGATCTTTCTGTTCAACATCTCGATGACAGTGCTGGCTGGACGAAAAACCGCCATCACCAACGTGCTGCTGACCGGGCTGTGGCTGCTGTCGCTGCTGTGGATCTTTGCCTTTATCAACCCTGACAACTTGAGTCTGGACAAAATGTATTGGTGGTTTGTGATTCACCTCTGGGTCGAGGCGACCTGGGAACTGGTGATGGCGTCGATCCTGGCCTTCTTGCTGCTGAAACTGACCGGTGTTGATCGCGAGATCGTTGAAAAATGGCTCTATGTCATTGTCGCCACCGCGCTGTTCTCGGGCATTCTGGGGACAGGTCACCACTTCTATTGGATCGGTCTACCCGGTTATTGGCAGTGGATCGGTTCGATCTTCTCGACACTTGAAGTCATTCCATTCTTCCTGATGATGAGCTTTGCATTCGTCATGGTTTGGAAGGGGCGTCGAAATCATCCCAACAAGGCCGCACTACTGTGGTCGCTGGGGGCTTCGACTGTTGCCTTCTTTGGCGCGGGTGTCTGGGGCTTTCTGCATACCCTGCACGGTGTGAACTTCTACAGCCACGGCACACAGATCACTGCGGCCCACGGTCACTTGGCCTTCTACGGCGCCTATGTTGCGACCAACCTTGCGATCATGAGCTATGCGATCCCACACCTGCGTGGACGTGATCCGTATAATCAGGTGCTGAACATGGTTTCGTTCTGGCTGATGACCGGTGGCATGGCCTTCATGACCTTTGTGCTGACCTTTGCCGGCACCATTCAAACCCACATGCAGCGGGTCTTGGGTGAAAACTTCATGGACGTGCAAGAAGGGCTGAGCTTGTTCTACATGATGCGCTTTGGCTCTGGTCTGGCTGTGGTGATTGGCGCGCTGCTATTCATCTATTCGATGATGGTGCCACATCGTGAACTGTTCGCCAAAAACCCGAATGCACCTGTGGCTGGAGAATAACCATGAACGCCCAAACTACTGATTTCGACGTGCCATTCTACCAGCCAGTTGGCAATGAATGCGCATTGTTTGAAACAGCCCACACCAACGGTTTGCCCCTTCTTTTGAAGGGGCCGACCGGCTGCGGCAAAACCCGTTTTGTTGAACACATGGCCGCCCGCACTGGCCGTAAACTGTACACTGTCGCCTGTCATGATGACCTGTCAGCTGCCGATCTGATCGGCCGCTACTTGTTACGCGGTGGTGAAACCGAATGGGTCGATGGCCCATTGACCCGTGCCGTGCGAGAAGGCGCGATCTGTTATTTGGATGAAGTGGTCGAGGCCCGCAAAGATGTGACCGTTGTGTTGCACCCGCTGACTGACAACCGCCGTACACTGATGGTGGACCGCACTGGTGAAGAATTGGTGGCGCCCAAAGGGTTCATGCTGGTTGCCAGCTATAACCCCGGCTACCAGAACGTGCTGAAACGCATGAAACCCTCGACGCGTCAGCGTTTTCTGTCTGCCTCGTTTGATTTCCCTGATGCCGCAACCGAGCTTGTTGTTGTTGCCAAGGAAAGCGGTTTGGATGAGGCGCGTGTCGCGCCGTTGATCCGGTTGGCAGGCCACATTCGCGCCCTATCTGGCATGGATCTGGAGGAAGGTGTCTCCACTCGGTTGCTGATCTACGCTGCGCAACTGATTGCTGGCGGTATGCCAATCGATCAGGCGCTACAGGCCGCAATTGTTGAGCCGCTGACCGATGAAGCTGACGTTCAAATCGCTCTGCGCGATCTGATCGCCGTTGTTTACGGGTAAAAGACTATGGCCATTCACCCCCTTGATCTGATGGACCCAGAAGAAGCCATTGGCAACATCTGGCATGACTACGTCACCAAGATGGGCGCTCAGCCGAGCTTCCCCGAAGTGGCGGTTCAATTGTCCGATATCAGGCCTAGTCTGGTGCTGCTGTTTCGTGCACTTGGCGGCGACGCCTCGGTCGAGATTGGCGAAACACCTGCCGTGCGTTCGCACCATCGACAAAGTGTGACGCGCAAGTTGGGCAATAGGGGTGAATTGCTATTCTTGCCTCGCTTTGATGGCGAACGTCTGGGGCTGCCTCCGGTGATGGATGTCTTCCCGGAAATTGTGATGAACCGGGCGGCGTATTTCTGGTTGATCGCGCTGGCCTCGACTAGGCCAGATTTACCATCAGTTGACGGCTGTGGTTGCCTAAAAGATCATGCTCAGATCGAGGCTATGTCGATAGCTTCGGATCTGGCCTTTCAACGCTGCCCCGGCCTGCGCGCGGCCTATCAGCGAATGTGCAGTTTCATTCTGGCGACCCGGCCCAAGCTGATGTTGCCCCGCGAAGAGGCCCGGCTGGAAACCGCTATTCGCGACCAGTTGAACAGTCCCGAGGCGCAGCCGATTAGCATTCCCGCGCCACAACAGAGCTCCAATAGCTATCTGCCATATACTCCTGTGCCAATCTGGTTGGCCCTTTCAGCGCCTGTTTCCGGTGCAAAGGCGGAAGAGGAAGAAGAAGCGGAGAACGCCGGGCCACCTCCGGTTGCCTCGACTACAAACCGAAAAATGGGGGAACGCGAAGATCGCGACGAGGCCAACCGCAAAGACAGCTTCATCTTTCACAGGTTTGAATCGATCCTGTCCTGGGTAGAAAGCATGAACCTGAACCGGTCCATCAACAACGACAAGGATGAGGACGCCCAAAAAGCGGCGGATGATCAAGACAAGATCATCCTGTCCCGTCACGATGACAAAAAGGCCGCAACGCGGCTGCGGATGCACCTGGATCTGGCCCCGGCGGATGCCGATCACGAACGCCTGTCTGGCGTGTTTACATATCCCGAATGGGATCACCGCCAGAAGGCATATATGCCGGATCACACCCGCGTGCTGGATGCCGATGCGGATGCCGACGCGCCCCAAGCGCTGGAACCAGACCCACGGCAAATGCGCGCCGTCCGCCGTCAGTTCGAGGCTTTGCTTCCCCGCAGGGTCATGCGCCCTCGTCAGATTGAGGGCAGCGAGCTCGATCTGGACGCACTGATTTCCGCCCGTGTGGATCTCAAGGCGGATGGCACCTCAAGTGATCGGATTTATCAAAGCATGCGCCAGATCGACCGCGATCTGTCCGTTGGCTTTCTACTGGATACCTCGCGCTCTACCGAGGCCGCAGTGGGAGAGAATACGGTGCTGGATATCGCTCGCGAAAGCCTGGTCGCGCTGGCTGGTGGTATCGACGCCAGCGGTGACCGATTGGGCATCTGGGGTTTCTCCTCGCTGCGCCGCGACCGGGTTTTCCTGAAAAAATGCAAGGGCTTTGATGCCCCGATGTCATCGGAAGTCACGCAAAAAATCTGCGGTTTGACCCCCTGTCACTATACGCGTCTGGGTGCCGCTATCCGCCATACGACTGCGATGCTGGAGCAAGAAACGTCATCGCGAAAACTGCTGCTGGTTCTGACCGACGGCAAACCCAACGATCTGGACCACTATGAGGGCATCCATGGTATCGAAGACAGTCACATGGCTGTGCGCGAGGCCCGGCGCCTGGGACATGTCGTGCACGGGATTGTCATAGATCAAGACGGTCAAGACTGGTTTGCGCGTATCTTTGGCCGGGCAGGGTTCACCTTGTTACCCGACCCGACCCGTCTGTCCCGTGCGTTGCCACAAATCTATCGTTCCCTGACCAAGGAGACCTGAAATGATCCGCCTTTATACCCTTATCGTTATGTCCTTTCTGCCGGCTCAGGTCTGGGCCAAGGCCTATGATCGCCCAATCCCACAGGCGCAAAGTGCGACCGCCGAGTTTTGGTTTTTCATGGCATCGCTGTTGTTGGTTGGTGCTTTGATCACAGTGGCCTGGTTGGTCAGCAAAAGATGAGCCAGGGCTGGAGCAAAGCCAGACTGTCGCTTGTGCTCTATCCTTTTGGTGCGGGCGCGGCGGCTGTGAATATCTTCTTTGCGTCGCTGATCACCTCGTGGATCGGCTGGCCGGTTTTGTCACCGGTAGTGTCGATTGGCATCGGAATGGTGCTAGGGGTGCCGCTAACCTATGCTTTTGCCTGTCATATTCACAAGTTGATGCAGCAGTAGAGTAGGGCCAGTACTCCAGAGCATGACCGTCGCCAATCGAAAATCTGATTGTTCAGCCCGTCTTGGTTAATCTCTGGCACACGGATGGCTGTGTAGTTCCACTGGGTGAGCGCCCCTAAGGGGCGCTCACTGTGAGTTTATATTGCTGGTCGTTAAGCGAACCAATCGCTTGTGAGCTCGCTGGCTTCATCGACTCGTTGCAGATACGCGATCTGGATTGCGTCCTCGCCGCCAACGCCATCAGCATCAAATTCCAACCAGGATGCAGACCTTGATCCATTTAGGCTTAGCTGATCACTGGCAAGAGCCGCCGCTAGATCGGTGCCCAGCTCAGACAGGAACCCGCTGATTTCCAACAGATCACCCTGGCTCAGCGAGAAGTCTTTGATTGTGTCGCCAACTTCATCAAGAGAGTTGAAGACAAAGACATCAGCCCCACTTCCGCCCTTGATGGCATCAGCTCCAATCCCTCCAGCTATCCGGTCGTCGCCCGCACCTCCATCAATCAGGTCGCTTCCACTTCCGCCCGCAATGGTGTCGTTGCCAGCGTCAGCGAGGATTTTGTCATTACCAGCGCCTGCATCAATCACGTCATCACCAAGACCACTGTAGATTTGGTCCTTTCCGTCTCCGGTGCTTAGGGTGTCATTGCCGATGCTGCTGTAGATCCTGTCGTTGCCAAACCCGGTTTGGATCCAGTCATCTCCATCACCGCTTTTGATTTGATTGGCGCCGTCACCCGCATTGATGCGGTCGTGGCCTGCACCGCTGTCAATTCGATCTGCGCCAGATCCAGAGGTGATTGTGTCGTCACCGTCACCTGTTTTGATCTGGTTTCTGCCATCGCCTGCGCTGACAAGATCGTTTCCGGTTCCTGCGTCAATTTTATCATCGCCAGACCCTGCAATGACCGTATCATTGCCGGTGCCAGACTTGACTTGGTTGTTACCGGCACCAACATTGACGAGATCATCCCCATCGCTGGCATCGACTTTGTCAGTGCCCGAGCCTGCGGTAATGACATCATTTCCCTTGCCGGATTTGATCTGGTTGGTGCCGTCACCGGCATTGATAATGTCATCGCCATCGCCGGCGTCGATTCTGTCATGTCCATCACCTGTTGTGATGATGTCGTTACCGCCACCACTTTTGATCTGGTTTCGACCTTCGCCGGCGTTGATATTATCGTCACCCTCACCAGAGGTGACTTTGTCCCCGCCGCTGCCGCCAATAATGGTATCATTGCCGTTGCCGGTTAGGATCTGGTTCCCCCCGTCGCCGGCGTTGATGTGATTGTCTCCGTCTCCGGCGGTGATCTTGTCATCTTTGACACCTGATATGATGGTATCATTGCCTGCGCCGCTCCTGATCTGATTCTTGCCATCGCCCGCATTGATGAAGTTATTCCCACCAATTGCGGTGATCCTATCATCCCCGGAACCCGTTACGATGGTGTCATCGCCATTGCCGCTGGTGACCATATTTCGTCCATCGCCGGCGTCAACGTTGTTTCTGCCTTCACCAGCTTCCACTCTGTCGTCACCATTGCCCGCTGTGATAGTGTCATCACCGTCGCCGCCAACCAGGCGGTTTCTACCATCCCCACCGTTTAGCACATCATTGCCATCGCCACCGTCCAATAGATCGTGGCCTTCGCCGCCGATCAGACTGTCATCGCCTTCACCACCGTATAGTTTGTCAGAGCCTGTACCGCCGTCCAGCGTGTCAGCTCCGATCAGGCCATAAAGACGATCCGCGCCTCCATTGCCTTCGATCAGATTGTCTGTGCTATTCCCGTGAGCGGTATCCCGGCCTCGTCCCAGAATGATGTTTTCGATCTCAGTTCCGCTTGCAATGGTCAGCTTCTTGGACCCAATTTTGCTTTGACCGCCGGCTGCCAGCGTTACCCGCATATTGTAGGTCACGGCGCTAAGATCCAGAGTGTCGTTGCCGCCATCAAGGTCGGTGACCAGCCCCAAAGCTGACGTCCAATAGCGAGTAAAGTCATTGTCGAAGGCGTAAGTCGTGTCGACAGATCCAGGTGTCGGAGGCGGTGGAGGCGGAGGTGTATCGCCGCTGTCAATAATGTCCGCCACATTCGCACTGGCAGAGACGCCGGTCAGAAACGCCAACTGAGTTGTCACGCCATTATGAGTGACCGCCAGCCAGGATCCACCAGACCCCGCCACCAGGGATACAACCCCATCCGCGACAGGCGTGGTGCCAGCGTAGCCGATATCTAGCAGCAACTGCCCAAGATCAACGCGGTCACCTGCCGCTAAATCGAAATCTGTAACTGTGTCACCTGCTTCGGACAGGCTGCTGTAGACAAAACGGTCTGCGCCGATGCCGCCTGTCAATTGATCGGCACCTGCGCCGCCAATTAGGGTATCGTTGCCGCCTCCAGCATCGATCTGATCGTCGCCTGCACCACTTTCGAGCCGGTTATCCGCGTCATTGCCGATGATTGTGTCATCGCCAGAGCCAGTGATCACATTTTCAATCACGGTTCCACGGGCAATGGAAAAATTGCCTATTTTGCCGTTCAGATTGGAATAGGTTTCAATGCCAAGGTTCAGCATCTGATCATAGCCGCGCGAGCCCAGATCAATGAGGTCAATGCCGCCGTTGTCGACGATTGCAACAGACCAACGGTTGGTCAGGTCCATACCAACACGGCCGGTGGTTTCGCCGTCACCGTAAACCGTATTGCCAGTCTCTACATTTGTCGGTGTCCCGTACAGTTGATAGACCGCTGCTATATCAGCCATTTGCGCCGTGGCCAGGAAGGAATAAGACGCATTGGAGGAGGTGTTCTCGGTCTGGCTGAAATAGGACATGATCGACATCTGCCAGCTGTCATTGGCAAAGTTCGCGTTTGCCCCGTAGCTGGCACTGCCGTTGTAGTTGCCGGTGTGACCCAACCCCAGCGCATGGCCAATTTCGTGAATGAACGTCTGCAGATAATAGTCGCCGTAACCAGACCAAGAGCTGGCAACGTTGATATGTGAACTGAGAACCGTGCTGCCGCTGATGCTGGAGCTGGCGTAGGCGCCAGATTGATTGTCGTCAAAGGTGATCTGAGCCGAGCTGCTTTGAACAAACTCAATTCCGGTGATGGCTGTCCAGCTGTCCAGCGCTTGCCGTGCAGTTGCCTGGCCTGCTGAATTAAGACCATTCAGGTTCACTGTGATCTGGCCGCCGGGTTCAACATCATAGGATCGTTGTGCGCGTCCGGTATCCTCCCAGTACCCCTGGGTCAGATAGGTCGCGACCTGATCAACCGTGTAGGTGGGCTTTGAAGCCGAAGTCGTTGAACTGCCGCCATTGCTGGTAGCATTTTCGCCAGAATCTTTATGATCCGGATTTCCGCATAGGTCGCACATGTTGCATTCCTTTTCGGTCTTCAAAATTTGGGGGGAAACTCGGTCGAACGGACCAGTTGAACGGCATAAGGGGGCAGGTCACTCGCCGTCAGTGCGCGGTCCATCACCGAGTATTCAATCACTGGTCCGTCACCACTCAGCCCGTCAGCGCATTGCCAGCTGAGGTATCCTGACAGCCAGTCAGCCGCGCGGTGCTTTTCCACGTAGCGTATTGTCAGTCCAGCTTGCGCATCCGCGTCAACCGCTAGGGAGATCGCGTGGTCTGGCCATTCGGCAGTCAGTGCCTGGAGCAGTGCGTCGCAGATTTGTGCCTGTTGCCCAGCATCGCAGTGAAGCAGGATAACCGGCGCGCTATTGCCCACCGCCTGAGTGCCAGCGGATAGTAGCATGGCGACAGACGAGAGCTTGACGATGTTTTTGATAGAGGCCATGGAATGGGTTCACTTAACGGTTCGAGAGTTTCATTTTTTTCTCGCGCCGTTCTGGCCGCGGTTAATCTTTTAGATAAGAAAGCGGGCAGGAAGGGGCCTCAATTCAGGCTGAAATGTGGCCCGATCTCAGCTTGGGACCCTTTTGGGTTTGTTCAGGGCGGGCGACGGTCGGGCGGGGAGGAGGCGTTGTGCATGGTGGCTGGCGAGTGGAATTTTCCGATGGGTAGCCCGTCAGTTCAGGTCTGTTTTCGGTGACAATACAGAGATTTAATGCCTGCTGAGTTCAGGTTGTTATCCAAAGGAAACGGCAGCCCAATCACGCGCCACATTCAGGCCAAACGAGCACCTAAAGTGCTGGTCGCGCGTGACAGATCCTTAAAATACCACTAAAGATATATGAACAAACAGTTAGCGCGCCGCAATGCGCGGGTATTGTCGTTAAAATCGGCGGGGTTCATGAACCCGGCGGATTCGACAAAACTGTCGAGACAACGGGCGTTGCCACGTGTACGGTCATGGAACCACCATGCCGCTTTCGACACTGGGGCCGGCCATTTCGCTCAACATTTGGGCCGGCAAAAAGCCGGTCCAGCAACGGCTGTTTTTGGGTCTTGAGCAGGTCGGCAGATAGCGGTTCGGAAATTCCAAACCCCAAGTTTGGAGCGTGGTCTAGTCACAGCCGCGAGGGTGTCCCCAAAAACAGATCGTATTTGCTGGCAAACAATAGCCAAGAGCAGCGACCGTCTGCGACTTGCCCACCATCGCGACGCGGCACTCCAAATGGATCTGGTGGGCTGATCCTGCGGTAACACGCAGTCAGGATAAAGGAAAGAAGACATGACAGCCTATCCGGAGGCAGGATTAAGGAGAGACAGAACCAGTTCCGGCAACTGAATAGCCCCGAGTTTCCTAAACGCCTTGCCGCTTTCCTCCTAGGCCATTCTGAGAGGGTTGGTTTGACATTGCCCTCTAGGGTTCGCAGACCGAGGGGGCTCTTGAGCCACGCATGGAAGCGGCTGGGATGCAGGTGTAGACAACGACACATAGCGCGGACCGAAAAGATCGGGCGATGTTCAGCACCTCTCGTGCAGTGCTGCGCAATACCCTGCCGGGCAATGAATAAACGCGTAGCTCATTTCGTATCCCTGCCGAAGAACGCGGTGGCATTCATCGGGGAAACTGGAGAGTGTCCGATCTTCTTCTGTGGTTGCCGTCCTAGATGCAAGAAGCTTTTGGCCGTTTGAGCATGTGATCGAGCGCGTTCTTCTGTCAGGCCTTTGAAAGCGGCATTTCAGAAGCCGCTGGCCGG